>Ga0207426_1000250_pt1 | contig 117492 bp, 100 predicted proteins | sample AraplaMF_Cvi_mMS_FD_184265 | JGI IMG/M metagenome (GOLD analysis project Ga0207426, IMG submission 184265) | Arabidopsis root microbial communities from the University of North Carolina, USA - plate scrape MF_Cvi_mMS (SPAdes) (version 2) | ecosystem: Host-associated > Plants > Roots >... | reverse complement strand
GCCAATACTGATATCCGGGCAGCAGATACTTCTCGCCTATTGTTCCCATCGGTGAGAAGTATCTGCTGCCCGGATATCAGTATTGGCTTAACCTGGGTGGCATCGCCAATATCTCGGCTCAATTGCCGGAGCAATTCGTGGCCTTTGATATCTGCCCTGCCAACCGGGTACTGAATGCCCTGGCGGCTGCGCTTAACAAGCCATACGATGATGGCGGTGCGCTGGCTGCAGGGGGAGTAGCGGATAGCGGGTTGCTGGAACAGCTGAATCAATTGTCTTATTATACTGCAGCTTGGCCCAAATCACTGGCCAATGACTTTGGTACCGATACCATACTGCCTATGATAACGCCTATGCGTATATCTGTGCAGGGTAAACTGCGTACCTATGTGGAACATATTGCCACGCAGATAGCCAACGCCGTAAAAGCGTTACAGACACAGTTGCCCGAAGGCAGTGGCAAAATGCTTGTTACCGGCGGTGGCGCGTTTAATACATTTCTTGTTAACACTATCAGTGAAAAGCTGGCGCCACTCGGCGTTACCATCGAAGTACCGGACGAGCAGACCGTAAGTTTTAAAGAAGCACTGATAATGGCCCTGATCGGCACGCTACGTTGGCGACAGGAAGATAATGTGCTGAGTGGAGTAACCGGCGCATCGAGGGATTCTATCAACGGGGCACTGTGGACCAGCCGTTAGTCATTAGCCTGAATCCGTCTCCATCAAATAGTCCCAGGTCACTTAATTTTAAGTGCGGAATTACCAGTAATGCCATAAAGGATAAGGTCATAAAAGGTGAGGCCAGTGTGGAACCAAGCCTTTTAGCAGCTTTATCCAGTGAGCTGTATTGCGCTGCCACCGTGTAGCCGTCGAGATTACTCATTAAGCCCGCTACCGGTAGTGGGAGTACCTGTAATGTGTTTCCGCCGGCTACGCTGATACCGCCTTGTTCTGCTATTACAGCATTGATAGCGGCAGCAAGACTTTCATCATCTGTTCCTACTGCAATAATATTATGACTGTCGTGTGCCACGGAGGAAGCGATGGCGCCCTGCTGTAATCCAAATCCTTTAATAAAAGCCACTGCAGGCGGCGCTTCCCGATAACGGTTTACTACGGCCATTTTCAATATGTCCTGCCCTGGATCGCTGTGCAGCAGTCCTTTCTCAACAGGCAATACTGCTGAGAGGGCATTCGTAATCAGCTGCCCGTCGAGGGCTTCAATAACCTTTACCAGCAGGGAATGTGCATTGCTCTCGCTAACGGATATACGAAAATCTGTTGCTTTCACCGGGTTACACACAAAGTTATTGACCGGTATGGATGGAATGGAATCGATCAGGGTGCGGCCATGCTCAGCCACTTTCTGGCCGGCAATATATGTTGCAAGTATGTTAAAGTTTTGAAGATCGTCTACCACGATAAAGTCTGCCGGATCATTTTCGCGCAGCAGGCCATTATCCAGTTTATAGTGCAGCACGGGGTTTATACAGGCGGCGCGTAATACCTTGAACAAGTCAATTCCGTGTGCCAGTGCGCGTTTTACCAGCAGGTTAATATGTCCTTCTTCCAGGTTGTCGGGGTGTTTATCATCGCTGCAGAACATGATTTTTTCCGGATGGTCCCGGAGGAGGGGATACAGTGCGTCAAAGTTTTTGGCGGCGCTGCCTTCACGGATAAGGATGTGCATACCATAGCGGAGTTTATCCAATGCTTCTTCTATGGTAAAGCATTCATGATCGGTGCTGATGCCGGCTGCAATATATTCGCGGGCTTCTTCGCCGCGAAGGCCTGGAGCGTGGCCATCTACGGGTTTGCCGGCTTTTTTCGCGGCCGTTATTTTGGCCAGTACTTCCGGGTCTTTATGCAGTACGCCCGGAAAGTTCATCATCTCTGTGAGGTACCTGATATCATCCCTTTGCAGCAGGGCTTCAATATCGGCAACTGTAATGGTGGCGCCGGCTGTTTCAAAAACGGTGGCCGGTACGCAGGATGGGGCGCCGAAGTTAAACCGGAACGGTACTTTCCTGCTATTTTCAAGCATGTATTCCACTCCTTTTACACCCATTACGTTGGCAATTTCATGGGGATCGCTAACGGTGGCAACGGTGCCGTGTACAACGGCCAGCCGTGCAAATTCCGACGGAATAAGCATAGCGCTTTCTATATGTACATGCGCGTCTGTAAAGCCCGGAAGCAGGTAGTTCGGGTATTTGCCATTATTACGTTCAATCTTTTGGATAGTGCCGTTTTCTATATGAAGCGTGGCCGGGTATATTTCCTGTTGCAGTATATCTACCAGGTTGCCTGAAATCTGGAATGTATTCATGCTGTAAATCTAAGGAATAGGCGGGATTTTCAGGCCTGGCGTATTTTTTGGGAGGGTGTGCGGAGAGATGTTTTTTGGTTATCTTTATTAGCTTGAAAAAGAGCACAAAAAATTTTTTTTATGACAAGAACCAGGTTTTATTCGCTGTTAGCAGTGTTTTTGATAACAGGCGTTAGTACTTATGCCCAAAGTGTTGATGACATCATCGCGAAGAATACAGAGGCTATGGGTGGGCAGTCTAAGCTGCAGGCCATTAAGTCGCAATATATGGAGGGAAATATGGAGGCCCAGGGCATGACCGTGCCAATCAGAAGATGGGTAAAACAAGGGGAAGCAATGAGGTTGGAGTTTGACGTAACGGGTACAAAAAATATTCAGGTAGTTACCCGCACTGCGGGATGGAGCCTGATGCCGGTGATGATGCAAACTGAGGCGCAGGATATGGATCCAAATATCCAGAAACTGATGCAGAGTCAATTAGATTTGAGAGGAGAGTTGTTCGATTATAAAGCGAAAGGGAAAAAGATAGAGTTAGTAGGAAAAGATTCGGTTAATGGAGCTCCTGCCTATAAGTTGAAAATTACTTCAGCAGATGGAATGGAGGGAAATGCTTTTTTAGATGCCCGAACTTATCTGTTGGTAAAAGCAACCAATAAAGTAAAAGTAGCAGGTCAGGAAGTGGATGCGGTTACTTTGTTGTCTGACTACAAGAAAACGTCAGATGGGCTGGCTTATCCGTCTGTTACTGAGCAGCAGCCTGCTGGCGCAAAAATTAATATCCTGAAGATAGAAACCAATCAGCCCGTAGCTGATAGTTTGTTTACAAAACCACAGTAATATTACTTGTTCAGATCAGCTGGTGAAGGAAGAAATGATTCTTCTTCACCAGCTGATCTGTTTTAGCTACTTATACAGTGCGCTCATTGCTTTGGCTTCTTCCGCCATTTTCTTTGCCAGGTGGGCTGGCTGCAGCACTTTCACCTGGGCTCCATAGCTGAGTAAGGTCATGGTAAGTTCCGGGTTAATTACCACGTTGAGGGATATACGGCATTCCTTACTGTTATCTTCCACTACTTTCTGAGACGCGTGAATAGGTTGCGATTTAATATACTTTCCCTGTCTCGGGGCAAAGCTCAGTAATACATTCTCCGGTTCTCCGTCATGTACGGTAATGCCGATAGCATGTTGAAAATAGCTGGCGTCATCAAAATTCTTTTCGTCGAAATGTTTCATGGTTGGCCAGAGTTTTACGATCCTGTCCAGTGCAAATGTAACTACTGCTCCGCCGCGGGTTTTCTGGCTTTTCCCGATCAGGTAAAAACGGTGCTGGTATTCGCGCAGGTGATAGGGCTCTACCCAATGTTCCTTTGGTTCGTCGCGGTCAAAACTCTGGTAGGCAATACGGATTACTTCCAGGTTTTTGATGGCATCTACTATTTCCGGAATATGCTCTGCACCTTTATATTGTGAGGTGCGGGTAAATTTAATCAGCCCTTTATGTTGCAGGGCTTCCCTGTTCATTTTAAGACTGGCAGCTATTTTCAGGATGGCGTCTTCAAACTGTTGTACTACCGGCAGGCTGCGGAACTGTTCGAGTATACCAATAGCAATCTCCAGCCCCTGCAGATCTGCTTCTTCTATCGGGGAATTGCTGATGGAAAAACTATCGTCCGAATAGCGGTAGGTGCCGCTGCTGCGTTCGTATACAATAGGCGCCATGTAGTTCAGTTCAGGGTCCTGGCGCATGTCCTGTATGTCTTTCTGTATGGTACGCACAGATACGCCTGTGCCCATTTTATCCGATACATATTCAATCAGGTTTTCCAGGGTGGGTTTGGGCTTCTGCTTGTTGCGCAGCCGCTCGTCAATCCAACGGTAGCGCGACACCGCGTCTTTGTTCTTTGGCAAAAGATAAAATTTAGATAATAAAAATACGCAATTCCCGCTTTTGGGATCATCATTTAAAAAATTATAGCGAAAAGATCACTACGCAAATTCCTTGCGTGGAGCGCCGGTAGATTTGTAGTGTTATTAAAACCTGATGTTATGAATAAGGTAAATACAACAACAGCAATTACACAGATGCAGGCCATTTCAATTGGACAGATCATTATGGATGATTCCAATTACCTGACGCTCTGGGGCCAGGTGCTACAGGATAACGTGTGGTATTCCTGTGATTTTGTAACAACCTATGAAGTAATGAATACCATGCTGCGTTTCAACCAGGATAAGCATGATGCGGTACAGATGACGATTGTGAAAAAGCTGGAAGATATGCGCCGGGTTCCGGACATTATTGACCTGGAAACAGAATTAGGCGCCGCCGTGATTTTCGATAACCTCACTTTTTATATGAGAAGACCCTGTCTGCAGCAGGATGATAACTGGGAAGCGTATGCAGATGAAGAATGTTATTATATCGAACGGGTAGTACAAATGCCGGTAATTCCCACTTTACCGCCGGCTGCCCGTCGCGATAGCAACGATATTAATGAAAAAATGGAGTACTGTATACAGTTACTGCATGATGCCTATAACCTATACCTTGGATTTATTGAAATAGAAGAGGGGGATGAAGTTGCCAGAATGAAAGCCGGACTGGAAGATGATAATAAGTTCAGCATGGCTTATTATGCCTGGCAACTACATACCTCAAATGCCTAAACTATTGTTATTCATATGATTATCCATTGAGTTAACCCGTTTTGTCTGTTGAATAACCCCATAAACCCCTGTTTATCCGTTTGAATTAACCCTGTTTTCCATTGTTTGTTAACCTTAATTTCACTGCCACAGGAAAAAATATCGCTTAAATTGAGAAAAAATTCCCTTAAAGTCTATAAATTTTGTAGGAAAATGCTATTTTTGGTCAATTAAATCGTAAAACTATGAGTTTAAGACTGGGAGATACCGCACCTAATTTTAAGGCCAATACCACAATAGGGGAAATAGACTTTTACGATTTCCTCGGTGACGGTTGGGGAATATTGTTTTCTCACCCTGCGGATTTTACCCCTGTATGTACTACAGAGTTGGGTAAAACGGCCTTACTGAAAGAGGAGTTTGCAAAACGCAATACTAAAGTGCTGGCTGTCAGTGTAGATCCACTGGATAAACACCTGAGCTGGATAAATGATATCAACGAAACACAACAGTGTGACGTAACTTTTCCTATCATTGCAGATGAAAACAAAACAGTGGCGGACCTGTATGATATGATTCATCCAAACGCTTCTGAAACATTTACCGTTAGATCCCTGTTTATCATAGGCCCTGACAAAAAAGTAAAACTTATCATCACTTACCCGGCCTCTACCGGCAGAAACTTTGTAGAAGTACTGCGTGTATTGGATTCACTGCAGCTGACTGCTAAATACAGCGTAGCTACACCGGCAGACTGGAAAGATGGAGAAGATGTAATTGTTACCGCGGCTGTACCTACAGCAGATATTCCTGCACGTTTTCCGAAAGGCCATAAAATTATTAAGCCTTACCTGAGAACAACACCGCAGCCAAATAAATAGTAAAACAAAGAAGCCCGAAAGGGTTGTATTATAAAGATTTTTTAATGGTTGGTTTTTGATTTTTACGAAACGGGGATTTCTCCCCGTTTTTTTTATGCGTATGATACTACGGAATCATATAATTATCCCGATCATTTAAGCTAAAAGCGAAAAACGCGATTGATAATTTATCAATCGCGTTTTTCGCTTTATCTTAAAAATTTATTTTTTGTTACCAGGAGAATCAGGTGATTCAATAGCAGCATTGCTGCGCTACTCCCCGCCGCCAACCGGCTGCTTGCCACGATGCTTGCGCAGTTGTGTCAGCAGGGCGCTCATGTCCTTGGGCAAAGGCGCCTCCACAGTGTATTCTTTGCCGTTAGGATCCTTAAAGGTAAGTACAGAAGCGTGCAATGCCAGTCTGCTCAGCAAAGGACGCTCTTCTTCTGTATGCTTGCCTAGCTTGAATTTCTTTTTGATAGTAGATAAGAGAATGGGTTGTGAGCTGCCATAAAATTCATCCACCGCAATGGGATGTCCCAGGAATTTCATATGAACCCTTATCTGGTGCGTGCGGCCAGTATGAATCTGCATTCTTACAAGGCTATACAATCCAAACTCTTCCAGTACTTCATAGTCGGTAGAGGAAGGCTTTCCTTTCCGGTTAGTCACCATTTTTCCCTTCTGTACCGGGTGTTCCATGATAGCTTCGCTCACATTGCCCTGTTTAGGCATAGGCTGGCCACTCACGAGACCGAGGTAAAACTTCTTTACATCCCTGCTTTCAAAAAGCTGGGAAAAATATTTATGGGCTGCTTCCGTCCGCGCAAACAGGATAATACCACTGGTATCGCGGTCGAGCCGGTGTACAGTATATATTTCTCCATAAGCCTTCTTCATAATAGCAATCAGCGATGCCAGCTCATTATCATGACGGTCGGGCAGGGTCAGCATTCCTGATGGCTTGTTTACAACAACAAAATCAGGCGTTTCCAGTATAATATGATCAACTAATCGCATCAGGTTATTCGGCAGTTATTTTTTAAAATGTTTTAACAGGATCACCTCTTTCTCACTGAGGAAGCGCCATTGGCCACGGTTCAGCGTTTTTTTGGTAAGACCTGCATACATAACACGATCCAGCTTTTCTACCGTATATTCCAGGTGTTCAAAGATGCGACGCACGATACGGTTTTTACCGCTGTGGATTTCAATCCCTACCTGCTTTTTATCTTTGGGGTCTACGTAGCCCAGCGCGTCTACAAAAGCAACGCCATCTTCCAGGGTTACGCCCTCAACAATTTTTTCGAAGTCAGCTTTTGTCAGCGGCTTATCAAGTTCTACCTGGTAGATCTTTTTGATGTTGTGTTTGGGATGTGCCAGTCGTTGCGCCAGTTCACCATCGTTGGTGAGTAATAACAGGCCGGAAGTGTTGCGGTCCAAACGGCCTACGGGGTATACCCGCTCATTTTCCGCGGCGTCCTGGATCAGGTCCATCACGGTTTTGCGGCCTTCAGGATCATCGGTGGTGGTGATGTAGCCTTTGGGTTTATTGAGAAGGATGTATACGAGGTTTTTGGTAGGCGTAATTTTCTTATCCTGCATGGTTACCACATCGCTGTTGGTCACTTTGGTTGCAGGTTCAGTGACTACTTTACCATTCACGGTTACCTTTCCTTCTTTGATCAGGTCTACTGCTTTTCTGCGGGAACAAAGACCGCAATGGGCCACAAATTTGTTCAGCGGCATTTCGCCGGGACCAAAAATGCTTTCTTTGGGTTCCTTATTATTTTTCGTTTGTTCGTAGTCGTTATTGTCCTTTGACTTACCACCGCTTCTTTTTTTGTCTTGCTTGTCAGCAAAGCGCTCGTTGGTTTTATCAAAGAATTTCTTGCGGTTAAATCCGCTCGGGGTGTCCCGTTGTGCGGATTTACCACCCTTTTTATTTTCTCCATGGAAATGGAAGGCGCTATCGTCATTTTTAGCGCCATAGGTGCGTTTGCGTGGTGGTCTTTCTCCGCTGTCTTCTTTATCGAAGCTGCGGGTGCGTTCAGGGCGTTCGCCATCTTTTCTGAATGCACTGAAAGCACGTTCTCCATCTGGCTTCGCTTTTTTGTCGTCGCTGCCAAAGCCACGTTTATGCGAAGGTTTGTCGTCGCTGTCGAACCGTTTGCGGGCGCCAGGTTTATCATCACGTTTGTGACTGCCGAAAGGGCGTTTTTCATCGCTTTTTCCGGTGCCCCAGGAGCGTTTCTCATCATTTTTATCACCAAAGCTGCGCTTGTATGCTGGTTTCTCGGTGCTGTCGTCAAAGCTGCGCTTGCGTGATGGTCTGCTGTCGCTATCGCCACCAAAGCTGCTTTTGCGTGCGGGTCTCTCTTCACTGCTACTGCCGTAGGTACGTTTGCGTTGTGGCTTATCATTGCCCAGGCTGTCGGTAGCCGGTCCTTTTTTGCGCCCTGGTCTGCCGTCACTATCAAAAGTGCGTTTACGGAAAGAAGGCTTTTCATCGCCGGTTTTCCCGCCATCAAAGCGTGGTTTACGGGAAGATGCACTGTCGTCTCCGCTTTTTGCAGATGCCCTTCCTGGCCTTTCGCCATCAGCGGAGGGGCGGTTGCGGTTGCCTGCTGGTTTGTCGCTTTTACCAAACTTATTATCCCTTGATGGGCCAAACCCTTTTTTAGCAGGTTGTTTTTTCTTCATAAATTATTATTGATTGATGATCATGCGTGCATGACCAATAGGAATATTATAGTAATGATCAGCCTTTATTGGCGAGTTGTCCGCAAGCCGCATCGATATCTTTACCACGGCTGCGACGTAATCTTGCATTCACCCGGTGTTTGGTCAGGTATTCCATGAACTCTTCTGCTGTCTGGGAATCCGGCTTCTGGAAACGGGCATTATCAATAGGGTTGTATTCAATAATGTTTACCAGGTCAGCAGGTACCTGTCTGTAAATTTTAATCAACTCATCTGCATCTTCTTTTGAGTCGTTAAAATCCTTGAACAGGATATATTCGAAAGAGATTTCATTTTCAGTAGCCTTGTAGAAATAGTTCAGCGCTGCAATCAACTCCTTCAGGTTATTGGAGTCATTGATAGGCATGATTTCGCTGCGTTTCTTATCATTGGCGGCGTGAAGGGAAATCGCCAGGTTAAAACGTACTTTATCATCTCCCAACTGACGGATCATTTTGGCTACACCAGCAGTAGAAACGGTTATGCGTTTTGGTGACATACCCAATCCGTCGGGAGCGGTGATGCGCTCAATGGACTGTAATACGTTTTTATAGTTGAGCAGGGGCTCTCCCATACCCATAAATACAATGTTGCTCAGTTTTTTGCCATAAGAAGACAAGGCCTGCTGGTTTAGCAGGGCCACCTCATCATAAATTTCGTCGAAATCCAGGTTGCGTTTGCGATCCATAAACCCGGTAGCACAGAACTTACAGCTAAGGCTGCAGCCTACCTGGGAAGATACACAGGCAGTTTGCCTGCTGTCTGTCGGAATCAGTACGCCTTCCACCATGTGATTATCGTGCAGGCGGAAACGGCTCTTGATAGTACCATCATTGCTCTGTTGTACGGTATCTACCTTTACGGCAGGCAGGACAAAGTGTTCGTTGAGTTTTTGACGTAATTCTTTGGAGAGGTTGGTCATGGCTTCAAAACTATCCGCATGACGCAGCCAGAGCCACTCATAAACCTGTTTTGCGCGGAAAGGTTTTTCACCTATTGACACGAAATATTCCTGTAAAGCCGGTAAACTTAAATGCCGGATGTTCTTATTGTCAGACTTCATTATTGACCATTAATTGAGCAAATGGCTGCCTTACGGCAGTCGGAAAGTAACGGCAAAGATACGTAATATTGACGTACTGACAGAATGTCCCCTAAAAAGTAGTGCCATAGCTGTTTTTAGCTATGGCACCCTGTTTAGTTATGTATTCGGTTTATTTCATCCATATAGCAGCAAAATGGGAAGAATTGTCGTATCCCTGTATGCGGAACAACTGGTACCCTTGCGCTGTCAGGTCGGTAAACTTCGCCTGGTAGTCGGCCGGGCTCATGTTCATATATGAATAATAAGCTTTGTTTCTGGGCCACCAGAGACCACCTACGTTGTTCTGGCTGCCATTTTCTTCAATATTTACATTCACCGTCATCAGTCCGGCTTTGTTCATTTCATCGAATTTTTTGGTGAAGTCGCTGGTATTCATACCATAATACATGTAGAAACCACCAGGATTGCTGCTGCCGAATACACCTGCGTGATAGCGTTTGCCGCCGGCATAATATACCACGTGCTCTGTTACGCGCATTTTGCCCTGTTCAACATAAGCTTTCCACTTGGCGGCATAAGCATCATCAGTCAGATTGTGCACTGCTGCAAAGTTTTCACCACCACGCAGTTTCCATATCACTGTAAATAGCGGATTGCCACTATTGTCGTTGGTAACGGAAATCTGGCGAGGTATATAGCCTTTTCCATAATACTCGTCAAAATATTGCTGGTACTGAGTGGAGGTCATGTTAATACGGCAATACCATTGTGAAGGAAGTCCATATTGGAAGGAGCCCGAAGCCAGGTATTTGCCGCCGGATTTATGTACGCTCAGGGTTTGCAAACCCATGCCCATACTGGTATAATAGCCCCAGTAGCGGATCACATGCTCTACCGGCACATTATGAAACGACGGGTAGAATGGAGCGAAGAAGCGGTTAAACGCGCTGTTAGCGCCTACTTCATAACAATCGCTGTTGCTGTTATCGGATTTGGCATATACGCCATACGCATCTACTTCCATCCAGTCCACGCCGGTAGCGGGATTAGGACTCTTTACCCATAACATAAAATGTAGGTGATTGTTGCCGGTGTTGGGATCGGAAGGGGTACCATCCTGGTTAAGTCCCCAGCCCGCACCTCCAAAGCCGGTGTTACCGGCCCAGGCGATCTGCTGACCTGCTGCCACCATATCTCCCGCTTTCACTTTTAACTTTTGATCATTAGTACCCCATAACAGTTTGGAAGGGTTAGGAAGATTAGCGAATTTTTTATACTTGGTATCGCGTGCATCTTTGTTGGAAGGGTCGCTTACCGGGGTGTTCTTTGCGTTCTGCAGATCGTGGTCAAAGCCATCCCGGAGGTGGAAGTAGCCGGTGCGGTAGCGGGTACCGTCGGCCGCTGTATGTTCTATGATCACTACGTTACCAAAGAAAGGATCCCACATGGCTGTTACTACTTTTCCGGAAGCAGAAGCGTACACGCCAAAACTGGGGTCAATGCCGGGGCCATATGCGTCGGAAGTTTTAAGAAAATCTACGGAGCCATGCCCAGAACCGCTGTCATAGATCCATGCACCGGCGGGGTATACCTTGCTGTTTCTGAAAGGCATGAAGAACGGAAGTTTGGGAGTGAGGCTTTCAGCGTAGGTCCGCGCATCTGCTTCATTGCTGAATATGGAGGCCGGAGAAGCATAGAACAGGCTCTTATTGGCTACCTGGTCTTTGATGCTGTATCCGCAACAACCGATGGTTACTGTGGGGGTGGTACAAAAAGAAGGAGCATTTCCTTTCATTACTGTTACCTTGTTAGGGGGCAGCAAATGAAGGTTGTCCGCGCTGATCATCTGCCCATTGTTATCGCTTAGGCGATTCCATTTGGGAGCGGCTTTCAGCGCTCTGACATTTACATTACCGCGGATAGCGGGATTAGCTACCGGTTTTTGCTGGATTGAAGGCTCTACGCCTTCCATCATCCTGGCGGTAGGTTTAATAGGTCTGTATAATAATTCAGACAGATTTGCGTCATTTTCTTCCGGGGGTACCTGGGCTTTTGTGATCATGGGAATGGTGCACAATAGGGCTGCCAGCCACAGAAGGCTACATAGATGTTTCATTCTTTTTGGGGTTAATTTATTAAATAATTATTGGGTGCAAAGCTAGCCATCTGGTCCAACCTGTCAAGTGCCATTTACTGAAAGGCGGTATTCAGGTTATATCTGGCGGTGTTTTCCATTTATTTTGCATTTGAGGGCCAGGAGGATGTTTTATTGGCTGAGTTGGCGGGATGTGTTTTATTTGCATATAAACCAAAACAACCACATGCAAGTTGCTTACATTGTAGATGCGGTTCGCACACCTATAGGCCGCTATGGTGGCGCTTTAAGCACTATCCGCCCGGATGATATGCTGGCGCATCTGATCAAAGCATTAATGAAAAGAAATCCAACACTGGACCCTGCCGTTATTGAGGACGTGATTGCCGGCGCTGCCAACCAGGCCGGGGAAGATAACAGGAATGTAGCGCGTATGGCCGCACTGCTGGCTGGTTTGCCGGTAACAGTTGCCGGTAATACGGTAAACCGTTTATGTGCGTCGGGAATGCAGGCGATCATGGATGCTGCCCGCGCGGTGATGTGTGGAGAGGGAGATGTGTACCTCGCAGGAGGTGTGGAAAGTATGACCCGCGCACCGTTTGTAATGGCTAAGCCGGATGTTGCTTTTAGCCGTAAAACAGAAGTATACGATTCTACCATTGGCTGGCGCTTTACCAACCAGCGGCTGGCAGATATGTATCATCCCTATTCTATGGGAGAAACCGCCGAAAACGTGGCCAGCCAATGGAATATTGGCCGGGAGGAACAGGATATTTTTGCTTTACGTAGTCAAACCCTTTACAAACAGGCATTAGACGCCGGCAAATGGGAAGATGAAATTATACCGGTGGAAATCACCGTGAATAAAGAAGGACCGGTAATATTTTCGAAAGATGAACATCCGCGTGAAACCACGTTGGAGAAGCTTTCCAGCCTGAGACCCGCATTTGCCAAAAATGGTTCGGTTACCGCCGGTAATTCGTCTGGTATCAACGACGGCGCTGCGGCGGTGTTAATCGTTTCTGAAAAAGCATTGAAGCAATTTAACCTGCAACCGCTGGCCAAAATAAAAAGTATGGCGGTAGCGGGCGTAGATCCTTCTATTATGGGTATAGGCCCGGTACCGGCCTCCGGTAAGGCGTTACAGCGGGCCGGCATCACCGCAGGTCAGTTGCACCTGGCGGAGCTCAATGAAGCCTTTGCCGCTCAGTCGCTGGCTTGTGTACGGGATCTGGGGCTGAACCCGGATATCGTGAACGTAAACGGCGGAGCTATCGCCCTCGGTCACCCGTTGGGTTGCAGTGGTGCACGTATTACCGCCACCTTGTTACATGAAATGAAACGCAGACCAGGCGCTAAATACGGTTTGGCTACCATGTGTGTGGGAGTGGGGCAGGGAGCTGCTATTGTGTATGAGTGCTTATAGCGGGTTTTGTCTTGTCCAGGATTAAACTGATTTTACTGATTAGGATGATTTTCGGTTTTAAAAATTTAAAAGATTTTGGAAGACATCAGCGGGTAAATTCGCTAGTATCTTCCAAAATCTTTTAAAATCATCCTAATCAGTAAAATCAGTTTAATCCTGGGCAAGACAATTCCCCTAAAATAGCGAGCGGTCGGACATTACATCCGGCCGCTCGTTGCTGGCAAGCAAAAAAAAGGGTTCATCATAGACAGATTTGTTTCTCCGTCATCATTTTCCGGAGATTGATCAGACCATATCGCATCCGACCCAATGCTGTATTAATACTCACTTGCGTGAGATCTGCGATCTCTTTAAAACTAAGTTCTGCGTAATGTCGGAGAATAATTACTTCCCGTTGCTCTTCCGGCAGCATGTCCAGCATCCTGCGCACGCGATCGTGACTTTGGCGGGTAATCATTTTTTCTTCGGCACAGGTATCACTGAAACCCAACACATCAAAGATGTCTTTATCATCACCGGTTCTTATCATAGGGGTGCGCTTGATCTTTCTGAAATGATCTACACACAGGTTATGCGCAATACGCATGGCCCAGGGTAAAAACTTTCCTTTCTCCGTATAACGTTCAGCCCTGATGGTATCAATAATCTTAATGAAGGTGTCCTGGAAAATATCCTCGGCGAGGAAAGAATCTTTCACCAGTAATAGGATGGAAGTGAACACCTTGTCTTTGTGACGGTGTACCAACTCCTCTAATGCGGAAGAATGTCCCTTTTTAAAGAGAGTAATCAACTGCTCATCGCACAATTTGTACATTACTTGCATAAACTTCTTCAACTAGGCGGGTTAGTAAATAAATTACAGACTTTACAGCCAGTTTGGTTGTTTTAATTAAGTAGAGTTTATGCGATATTGAACAGTTTTAGTTAAAGATATTTACGATAAATCCCGTGAGATAGATTCGGTCTTATGCAAATATAAAAGATTAGATCAATAAAACAAATAATAAAAATACCTTTTAGCCCTTAGCTACTAGCTTTTAGCGTATTAGGAACACGTGTAAAAACCGGGTCGCGGAACTAACATCTTTTCCCTTAAATTTGTTCCGTCATGGCAACAAAAGTAAAGAAACAAACAAGCATAATTGATCCTCAGGAAGTTAGCCCGCAGGACCACATTTTCATAAAAGGAGCCAGGGTACATAATCTCAAGAACGTAAGCGTATCCATTCCCCGTAGTAAGCTGGTAGTAGTTACTGGTGTGTCCGGTTCAGGGAAATCCTCCCTTACCATGGACACCCTGTACGCAGAAGGGCAACGCCGGTATGCGGAAAGCTTAAGTTCTTATGCCCGTCAGTTCCTGATGCGTATGAATAAACCCGATGTAGATTATATCAAGGGTATTTGTCCGGCTATCGCAATTGAACAGAAAGTAATTACCCGTACCCCACGGTCCACCGTAGGATCAATGACGGAAATTTATGACTATCTGCGGTTACTGTTTGGCCGGGTAGGTAAAACGTATTCCCCCATTTCCGGAAACCTGGTGAAGAAACATGAGGTAAGCGATGTGGTGGATTATATCACCAAGCTGAAAAATGGAAGCAAAGTATTGCTGCTGGCACCTTTCCGCCGGCATGCCAAACGCGAGGTGAAAGAAGAACTGAATATCCTGCTGCAGAAAGGTTTTTCCCGTTTATACGTTCCCGGTAGTGAAGGCACCGGCTTGTTACGTATTGAGGAATTGCTGGAGCTGAAAAAAATAACCGTTCCTGCCAACGCATGGGTACTGATAGATCGCCTGGTGGTAAAGGATTTTGAGGAAGACGACAAGCATCGTATTGCAGACAGCGTGCAAACTGCTTTCTATGAAAGTGAAGGCGATTGTTATGTGGAAGTAGATGGAAAGGAAACCATACACTTTGCCAATCGTTTTGAACTGGATGGCATTGCCTTTGAAGAGCCGGTGCCCAATCTTTTTTCCTTTAACAATCCTTATGGCGCATGCCCTACCTGTGAAGGATTTGGACAGGTGCTCGGAATCGATGCGGACCTGGTAATACCCGATAAGCGCATGAGCGTTTTTGAAGGCGCCATTGCTCCCTGGCGTGGCGAAAAGATGGGCGAATACAAAGAAGCACTTATTAAAACCGCCCGCAAATTTGGCTTCCCGGTACATAAACCGATCGCTGAGCTAACAGATGAACAGGTAAAATTACTCTGGACAGGCAATGAACATTTCTATGGTCTGCACGAGTTCTTTAAAATGGTGGAACAAAACCTGTATAAGGTACAATACCGCGTACTGCAGGCACGCTACCGTGGCCGGACCATCTGCCCCGAATGTGGAGGCGGACGTTTGCGGAAGGAAGCATTATACATCAAAGTGGGCGGACGTAATATTGCCGAACTGGTAGACCTGCCGGTATCTGACCTGAAAAAATGGTTTGATGAACTGGAGCTGAATGAATATGAACAACAGATCGGCAAGCGTATCCTCATTGAAATAAATCATCGTCTTAAAACCCTACTGGATGTAGGTTTGGGGTACCTTACCCTTAATCGTGTGGCCAATACCCTCAGCGGAGGCGAAAGCCAGCGTATACAACTTACCCGCACCCTGGGCAGTAACCTGACCAATTCCATGTACATCCTGGATGAACCCAGTATTGGATTGCATGCCCGCGACACCCATCGGTTGATTTCGGTGTTAAAGGAACTGCGGGACCTGGGTAACACGGTAGTGGTAGTGGAGCACGATGAACAGATGATGGAAGAAGCCGATTATATCATTGATATGGGGCCGCTGGCCAGCCACCTGGGCGGAGAAGTGATCTTTGCAGGTACTTATCCGCAGATATTAAAAGATGGTAAAAGTCTTACCGGTAAATACCTCAGCGGGCAGTTCACCATTGATCCGCCTGTCAAGGTACGCAAGTGGAAAAAGGCCATTACCATCGAAGGCGCAAGGCAACATAACCTGAAAGATATTACCGTTGATTTCCCATTACAGGTGTTAACAGTTATCAGTGGTGTGAGCGGTTCCGGGAAAACCACGCTGGTAAAGCAAATTCTCTATCCTGCGTTGATGAAGCTGAAGGGCGAATTTGCAGAAAGGGTTGGTAACTACCGGGCTTTGAAAGGTGCGGTGGATGATATTACACAGGTTGAAATGATTGACCAGAATCCCATTGGCAAATCGTCGCGTTCTAACCCGGTTACCTATATCAAAGCATACGACGAAATCAGGGATCTTTATTCCAGGCAGCCACTGAGCAAGATGCGCGGCTTCCAGCCGAAACATTTTTCCTTTAATGTTGACGGCGGCCGCTGTGACGCATGTAAAGGAGAAGGAGAGGTGATCGTAGAAATGCAGTTCCTGGCAGATGTACATCTCACCTGCGAAAGCTGCGGTGGTAAAAGATTTAAAGATGAAGTGCTGGAGGTAACCTATAAAAACAGGAACATTTACGAAGTGCTGGAAATGGGAGTAGATGAGGCGCTCGACTTTTTCAAAGATGAAAAAGATGTGTGCAACAAAATACGTCCGTTGAGCAGCGTGGGATTGGGATATGTAAAACTGGGCCAAAGCAGCGATACGCTGAGCGGCGGAGAAGCACAGCGTGTTAAACTTGCCTCATTCCTGGGTAAGGGTAAAGCGCAGGGGCATATCCTGTTTATCTTTGATGAACCCACCACCGGTCTGCATTTCCATGATATCAAAAAATTACTGGATTCCTTTAATGCCCTGATAGAACAGGGACATACAGTACTGGTGATTGAACATAACCTGGATGTGATCAGGAGTGCCGATTGGGCCATTGACCTGGGGCCTGAAGGCGGCGCCGGCGGCGGTAATTTATTATATGCCGGAGCACCCGAGGGATTGAAAAATGTCAAGGAAAGTTATACAGGGAAATACCTGTAACAGTGTATAAAATAAACGGGCCGGAGTTCAACTCCGGCCCGTTTATTTTATACCGGAAGCCATGCCCCGGTATTTATCTTCAGTATCAATCCTGTTACTTCAGCGCTTATCTAAGCCTGTCGAGGGATTTGATCAGTTTTTCATCTTTATATATTCCCCTCGCAGCCAGGAATAAAAGAATGATAATCACAATGGGTAAAACGGCTGTCGGCAGGTAAGATGCAGATACGATGGCTACACCGCCGGTGCTTAATTTATTGGCGGTTTGCTGCACTACATAATATTGACAAGCCAGTGCTCCAAAACCAAAAAGAATGTTGAAGATAGTGAGACGAAACTGGAGTTTACGCTTCTTAAAAAGGAAGATAGTTGCCAATGATAACAGTATAATAACGATATACAGTACAAACAGCAAATAGTTACTGGAAGCGTTTACATAAACAGGGTTGGTGCTATTGCTAAGCGTAGCCTTCCACAGATCGAAAGAGAGTGCAGCAGCGCCTGCGGCGGCAGCCAATAGCAAATAGAGACTCTGGATGCGTTGTATCATGATATTTACGAATGTTTAACGTTGTAAAAGTAAGTAAATTTAATGGTTAGAATGCTTAATTATAGGCTCATATCCCACTATTTGGGTGGATGGCCTTTATTCAATACTTCGTATATTGCACGCCCAATAACAATCTTAATATTTATATGGCAAAGAAACTGAATAAGCAGGATGCGTTAGACTATCATGCAATGGGCAGGCCGGGTAAAATTGAAGTCATACCTACGAAAGACACTAAATCGCAATGGGATCTTTCCCTCGCCTACTCTCCCGGAGTAGCAGAGCCATGCAAGGAAATTTACAATGATGTAGAAAACGTTTATAAATATACCGCGAAGGGTAACCTTGTGGGCGTTATCAGCAATGGTACCGCAGTACTGGGTTTAGGAGATATTGGTCCCGAAGCCGGAAAACCGGTAATGGAAGGGAAAGCGGTATTGTTCAAAATATTCGCAGATATCGACGTATTTGATATTGAGCTGGATGCAAAAGATCCGGATACCTTTGTTGCCGCTGTAAAGGCCCTGGAGCCTACATTTGGTGGTATTAACCTGGAAGATATCAAAAGCCCGGAGTGCTTTGAAATAGAAGAAAGACTGCGTAAGGAGCTGAAAATTCCGATCATGCACGATGACCAGCATGGTACGGCTATCATTTCTTCTGCCGCCCTGTTGAATGCGCTGGAGCTGGTAAAAAAGAAAATAGAAAAGGTAAAGATCGTGGTAAATGGCGCAGGAGCTGCTGCCATGGCTTGCGTTAAATTATATGTGGCACTGGGCGCCAGGCCCGAAAACTTTATCATGTTTGATAAAGACGGTGTTTTAAATAAAGACCGTAAGGATCTTTCCGAAAGGCATAAACAGTTTGTTACTGCTGCTAAAGTAAAATCACTGGAAGAAGCCATGAAGGGTGCGGATGTTTTCCTCGGACTTTCCGTTGGAAATGTGGTTTCGGCAGAAATGATCAAGAGCATGGCTAAAAACCCGATCGTATTTGCGATGGCCAATCCTGATCCTGAAATTGCCTACGAAACCGCCATCGCGGCTCGTCCGGATATCATTATGGCTACCGGCCGTTCCGATTATCCCAACCAGGTAAATAATGTACTGGGCTTTCCCTACATTTTCCGTGGCGCGCTCGACGTTAGAGCCACCCAAATCAATGAGGCGATGAAACTGGCTGCTGTAAGGGCTTTGGCTGAAATGGCCAAATCACCGGTACCGGATATCGTAAACCTTGCCTATAACGAAAGAAACATTTTCTTCGGGCCCAAATATATCATTCCAAAACCGCTGGATCCACGTTTGCTGAGCACTGTGGCCCCCGCTGTTGCAAAAGCCGCCATGGAAAGCGGGGTAGCACACCGTCCTATTACCGATTGGGAAGCTTACCGGAATGAACTGAATCATCGTCTGGGGCTGGATAATCAGCTCTTCAGGGTAATCGGTACCAAAGCCCGTCGTGATCCAAGGAAAGTGGTGTTTGCGGAAGCCGACAATCTTAAAGTGCTGAAAGCAGCACAGGTAGTGAACGACGAAGGTATCGCCTATCCCATCCTGTTGGGTAACGAAACCCGTATCCGTGAACTGATGCTGGAAAACGCTATTGAAATAGATGATGTAGTGATCATTGATCCGAAAAGTGAAGAGATGAAGGAAATGCGTCATCGCTTTGGTGACCTGTTCTTCGCAAAACGCCAGCGTAAAGGATTAAACCTCTATGAAGCCCGCAAAACCATGCGTGAACGTAACTACTTCGGTTGTATGATGGTGGAAACCGGCGAAGCAGATGCACTCATTTCCGGTCTCACCCGCAAATACCCTGATACTATCCGTCCCGCGTTGCAGGTGATAGGTATGGAGGAAGGCGCGAAACGCGTTGCCGGCATGTATATTATCCAAACCAAACGCGGACCGTTATTCCTCGCGGATACTACTGTCAACTTCAACCCTACTGCGGAAGAGCTGGCGGATATCACCATGATGGTGGCCAAGGAAGTGAAGAATTTTAACATCACACCACGTATTGCTATGTTGTCCTATTCCAACTTTGGCAGCAGCCAAACACCGGAAGCACAAACCATGAGCAAGGCCCGTGAAATTGTAAAACAGCGTGACCCTTCTCTTATCGTAGATGGTGAAATTCAGGCTGCCATGGCCTTTAATAAGGAGATTCTGAAAGACAATTATCCGTTTACAGAATTACTGGAAGAAGAGGTCAATACCCTTATCTTCCCGAATCTTGCTGCCGGTAATATTGCCTATAACCTTTTGCAGGAAGTTGCCGGCTTTGATGCTATAGGCCCCATCCTGCTGGGGATGAAGAAGCCGGTGCATATCCTGCAGCTGGGCAGTACGGTAAGACAAATCGTTAACATGGTGAATATCGCCGTAGTGGATGCGCAGGAAAAATGCTGCAGAGAAGCGGCGGATGAGAAACGGAAAAAGAAGAAAAAGAAGTAACTTTTTGTCTTGTTCAGGATTAAACTGATTGAACTGATTTTGATGATTTTCTTTCTTTTTAGTTAGAAAAATTAAAAAAATCATCAAAATCAGTTCAATCAGTTTAATCCTGAACAAGACAAACTCCGCTTTTTGCTATATTTATCCTATGCAAACCATTTCGCGTAAGAAAATATTTTTCCCGATCAATGCCGCTTTCCGCAATTACCTCAAAATGTACGAGCGGGAAGTGAAACTGCCCATATCTTACGAGGAACTGCGCTATTACGACCAGTCTATCGCGGTATATGATAAAGAAGGAAAAGATACGTTATGGGAAACGGTATTCTATCCTCAAAGTATGGTCCATGCTATTCATGCAGGTTTGAAGCGGGTATACTCTATTTTGAAAGCCGGGGGCGATCAGGCAGCAGAAGAACATCTGCACATCGAAAATATCGACTACTGCACTTTTGGAAACTCTCATCCGTTCCGTATCAAAATTGTCAATAACTACAACGAGGTATACGACTATTTTTATATCAAGATAGCGGATGCATCGCGCCTTTATGGCCTGGAACTGGAGCATATCCTGTCGCCCTATTGGATGAACTTCCTGATAGATGGTAATACACTGGTAGAAGAACATATTGCCGGGGTACCGGGCGACCAGTTTATTCTTCATTACCTGAACCGGCCGGAATTTAATCCCAAGCGTATTGCCAAGGAGTTTGTGAAATTTAACGAGCGCTGTTTTGTACGGTTGCTGGGAGATATGCGCTCCTATAATTTTATTTTTGACATCACCCCGGATTTTGACGATGTACAATTCCGTATCCGTGCAATTGATTTTGACCAGCAGTTCTATGAAGGCAGGCGTACTCTTTATATGCCACAGTACTTTAAAGAAAACCGGGTATTCGTGGAGCTGGCCATCAAACATCTGAATGCAGAAGTAGTGAAGCAGTACCAACAGGAGGAACGGGCGGTAATTGCCCGCCGTATCAAAGTACAGCGGCATCGTATCAAAGATCTGCGGGATGTAATTATGACGGACCGGGTATCGTTCCCGGAAAAAATACAGCAGTTGGGCAATGAACTGGCTGAATATTATCATGATCCGGTTTTTGCCCGGTGTAAAACCATGGGAGAAATCATTGAGCGCAGCTTAAAACGTTTGTTGGTGAGTAGTTTACGTTAACGGCTGTATTAAATCTTAAATTAGGATATGATTGAAAAAATCCTTCCTATCTTTGACCAGTTATGGAGTTCAAATTCTTCTATCATTTCGGAAACTTCCTGCTCATGCTTAAAGGCATGTTTTCCCGCCCGGAAAACATGAAGATGTACTGGAAGCAATTTATGCAGCAATGTGTGGATATCGGCGTAGGGTCGTTTGGGATAGTGTTTATTATTTCCCTGTTTATGGGAGGGGTAACTACGCTGCAAACAGCTTATCAGCTGGTAAGTCCTATCATACCCAAAAGTACCATTGCACAGGTGGTGCGTGATACTATTATCCTGGAATTTGCGCCCACACTGACTTGTATTGTACTGGCCGGCGTAGTGGGTTCTAAAATAGCTTCTGAGCTGGGAAACATGAGGATCTCCGAACAGATCGACGCCCTGGAAATTATGGGTATCAATACCAAAGGGTACCTGATCGCTCCCAAAATTATGGCGGCTCTACTCATGATACCTGTGCTGGTAGCGATTGCCGGTTTCCTGGGTATCTATGGCGGCAAGGCCGCCGGAGAGCTGTCTGGTGTTCTTTCCGGAGAGCAGTTTATGCAGGGCCTCCGGCAGGAATTCAAGGCTTACAACGTGTTTTTTGCGATGGCTAAATCATATACGTTCGGATTTATTATTGCCAGCGTTTCGGCCTACTACGGCTATAATGTTACCGGTGGCGCACTGGAAATAGGTAAGGCCAGCACCACCTCCGTGGTGGTAAGCTGTGTGCTGATATTATTCATGGACTACGCATTAACGGCTATATTACTGTAATCATGATTGAACTGCAAGACATAAGAAAGGGCTTTGGGGAAAAGGAAATATTGAAAGGCGTTTCTACGATTATGGAGCCCGGTAAAGTAAACCTGATCATCGGTTCCAGTGGAAGCGGTAAAACCGTGATGATGAAGTGTATCGTGGGGCTAATGAGCGTAGACAGCGGAAAAGTCCTGTACGATAACCAGGATTTTACCGCTATGGATGAAAAGGAAAAGAAAACCGTCCGCCAGGAAATAGGCATGCTGTTCCAGGGATCAGCCCTGTTTGACAGTATGACCGTTGAACAAAATGTGATGTTTCCCCTGGATATGTTTGGCACCGGCACACAAAAAGAAAAGAAAGCCCGGGTAGAAGAATGCCTTGAAAGGGTGCAGCTGAAAGAAGCCGCGAAGAAATTTCCTGCGGAAATCAGTGGTGGTATGAAGAAAAGAGTGGGTATTGCCCGCGCTATTGTACTCAATCCCAAGTACCTTTTCTGTGATGAGCCCAACTCCGGCCTGGACCCCCAAACATCATTGCTCATCGATAAGCTCATTACCGAGCTTACCAAAGAATATAACATCACCACTGTTATCAATACCCACGATATGAACACTGTAATGGAAAGCGGTGATCATATCGTATATATGTACCAGGGCCAGAAACAATGGGAAGGGAGTAACAAAGACATTGTATTCAGCAAGGACCAGAAATTAAACGACTTTATTTTTGCCTCAGAATTCCTTCGCGAAGCCAAGGAAATGCGGCAGTTGGAGATGTTTAAGGATGGTAACTGGCGGGAGCAGCTGAAGAAGGAACAGGGAGGAGAGAGAAAATAAGCTTCTTTTTAAATTCCATTATTCATTTTGTGACAAAAATACATAGTTGTAAATAGTAATATTTTCAACTGTGGCTCCAGAAGGGTGTTTTTATACACCTGAACAACTACTTTTGCCAAATATTTTCTAAACCAATTGGTAGCTTTATCTTAAAGGCACTAAATTGCAGAAATTATGGAAATCGGCTTATTTTTGCCCTCCAGAAGAATCAGACATATAATATTAAACCAATAAAACAAGCGCGATGAGTGTTTTAGTTAATAAGGATAGCAAAGTGATTGTTCAGGGATTTACCGGTACTGAAGGTACATTCCATGCTACTCAGATGATTGAATACGGTACCCAGGTAGTGGGTGGTGTTACACCCGGTAAAGGTGGCAGCACGCACCTGGAACGCCCTGTATTCAATACAGTAGCCGACGCGGTAAAAGCAACCGGTGCAGATGTTTCTATCATTTTTGTACCTCCGGCTTTTGCAGCTGATGCAATCATGGAAGCTACCGAAGCTGGTATTGCTCTGGTGGTATGTATCACAGAAGGTATTCCTGTTCAGGATATGATCAAGGCGAAAAATTTCCTGCAGGGTACAACTACCCGCCTCATCGGACCTAACTGCCCTGGTGTTATCACCGCGGATGAAGCTAAAGTAGGTATCATGCCCGGCTTCATCTTCAAAAAAGGTAAAATCGGTATCGTTTCCAAATCAGGTACGCTGACTTACGAAGCTGCTGACCAGGTGGTTAAAGCAGGCTTAGGCGTTTCTACCGCCATCGGTATTGGTGGAGATCCAATCATCGGTACTCCTACTAAAGATGCCGTGGAACTGCTGATGAACGATCCTGAAACAGAAGGCATCATCATGATCGGTGAAATTGGCGGAAGCATGGAAGCTGATGCTGCTAAATGGATTAAAGCTCACGGCACTAAGCCGGTAGTAGGTTTCATTGCTGGTCAAACCGCTCCTCCGGGACGTCGTATGGGCCACGCCGGTGCTATCATCGGTGGTGCTGAAGATACCGCTGCTGCCAAAATGAAGATCATGGCAGAATGTGGCGTTCACGTAGTGGAAAGCCCTGCTAACATTGGTAAAACAATGGCAGAAGTACTGAGCAAGAAAGTAGCCCTGGCATAATTATCTGCCGCAAAAATATATAAAGGTGAAAAGTGAGTCGGAACAAGTCCATCACTTTTCACCTTTTTTTGTCCCCATTTATGGAAACCATGCGGACGCCTGCATCCTCACTAAAAGAAGTAACTTACTGTAAATAACGATCCTATATGCGTTTATTCATTGGAATATTCATTGTTTTAATCTTTAGTAGCAACAAGATGATGGCCCAGTTTAATTATGATAACTCCTGGAAGAAAATAGCAGCCCTGGAAGAAAAAGGATTACCTAAATCCGCCCTGGAAGTGGCAAATGATATTTATGCCCAGGCAGTAAAGGATAAGGCCACCGCCCAACAGATCAAGGCCCTGATCTTTCAACTGAAGTACAATTCACAGATCAATGACAGCAGCACCCTGCAGAACATGCAGAAAATGGACCAGCAGATTGCCGGCGCCACCGGCGCCCCAAAAGCAATACTGCAAAGCATTAAGGCTGAAATGTTGCTCCACTATTTCCAGATGAATCGCTACCGGTTCTATAACCGCACCGCCATCGCCAACGACGAAGGCACGGATATCAGCACCTGGGGCGCCGAAAAACTTCACCGGGAAATTACCCGCAGCTACCAGGCCTCCCTGTCCGACAAGGCGCTGCTGGAAAAGACGAGTCTCACCGCCTTTGATCCCATTATTATTAAAGGGAATACCCGGGAACTACGGTCTACCCTATATGATTTACTGGCCCACCGCGCCCTGGACTATTATAAATCCGGCGAATCCGGTATCACTAATCCAGCCAACCAGTTTGAGCTGACAGATCCCGCAGCCTTCGCGCCGGCCACCACTTTTGCCACACACCAGTTTGCCAGTGCCGACAGCACCTCCCTGCAATATCATGCCCTACTCATTTTGCAGGAGCTGATCCGCTTACATACCGCCGATAAGGCCGCTCTGCTGGATATAGACATGGAAAGGATCAGCTATATGAACCAGACCGCCCTAATGGAAAACAAGGAAACGCTGTACCTGCAGGCACTGGACCAGATGGTGCTGGCCTACACCGGTTTGCAAGAAGTAACAAGTGTTATGCAGCTACAGGCCACCTACTACCTGCAGCAAAGCAATGCCGCTGAAAATGGTAAAGGCGATGCCATGAAAAAAGCGAAGGTGATCTGCGAAAAAGCAGTCCAACTGGCGCCCACTTCCATTGGAGGCGCCGCCTGCGCACATATGCTGGATGAAATTTCGGCATTGTTTGTTGAAATGGTAACAGAAGCCGTAAATGTGCCCGTACAGCCATTCCGCACCCTGGTAAGATACAAGAACATCAATAAAATATACCTACGCATAGTGAAGGTAGACGATACCTTCCTCAAAGCCTTGCAAAAAGCCCAAAACAACTACGCTACCAGGGAAAATGCCTATTGGAAAATGATCCTGGCACGCCCGGTGCTAAAGGCCTGGGAACAAACACTGCCTGATCCACAGGATTATGTTACCCACAAAACAGAAATAAAAATAGACGCTTTACCGGTAGGGCATTATATGCTCCTGTCGAGCGCGGATCCTAAATTCCTGTTGAAAAATAATCCAATCGCCATGCAGCTGACCTGGGTATCAGGCATCAGTTATGTTGATAATGACAACACCTATTATGCCCTGGATCGTACCAGTGGTAAGCCTTTGGCCGGTATCGCGGTAGATGTGCTGAAATATAAAAACGGCGCCGGTTACGATGACTGGACTCTCCAGCAATCGCTCGTTACCGGGAAGGATGGCAGTGTAAAAATAACCCCGACCAAAAACGGCGGACAACTGCGCACCCACTGGAAAAATGGCGCCGATGAACTGTATGTAGATGGATACAAGTATTTCTACACTTACGGCGAAAACACAACTACTCCCGAGGCGCAAACTTTCCTGTTTGCCGACAGAAGCATTTACCGCCCGGGTCAAATCATTTACTATAAAGGTATTGTACTCCGGAAGCGTGCAAAAGAAACTGGCAGCGATATACTGGCTAACTACCAGACTACCATTTCCCTGTTTGATGTAAACGGAGATAAGGTAGATTCGGTAAAAGTGACCACCAATGAGTATGGCGCTTATTCCGGCAAATTTGTATTGCCAGAAGGCCGTTTGAACGGTAATTTTTCTTTGAGAGATGATAAAAGCAACGGCTACCTCGCATTTAAAGTGGAGGAATACAAGCGTCCTAAATTCTATGTAGAGTTTGATACTATCAGGAACAGCTATCGTTTAGGCGATACCGTTACTGCTTCCGCAAAAGCGCTGGCCTATGCAGGTAATAATATTGATGGAGCCAAAGTAAAGTACAGGGTAGAGCGCCAGGTACGGTTTCCTTACCCCTGGTTATTTTATAAGATAGCCATGCCATACGGTTCTTCCCGGGAAATAGTACATGGCGAAACAACTACAGACGCCAATGGAGCATTTGCTGTGAAGTTCCCGGCCCTGGCCGACAAAACAGTTGATCCGGCAGGTAAACCTATTTTCACCTATGTGGTACATGCCGATGTAACAGATCTCAACGGTGAAACCCGCAGCTCCGATCAATCTGTTAGCGTGGGATACCAGTCAATGGAAATAGCTATTGATGCATCGGATCGTATGGAGCAAAAAGAGCTGTCCCGGATAAGGATTTTTTCAAGGAACCTCAATGGTGCCTACGAACCCGCCACTTTCGCAGTACAACTAAAACCACTGCAGCCCAACAAGCGCCTCCTGCGCCCCCGCTATTGGGAAGCCCCGGATCAGTTTGCAATGGATGAAGACAGCTACGTACAGGCGTTTCCGGTAGATATTTATAAAGATGAAAACGATCCGAAGAACTGGGCCCGTCAGTCTGCCGTAGTGAACGAAACAGCAGCCAGCAGCCCGGATGGAAAGATCACGCTGAACACCGCGAAACTGGCTCCCGGTTTCTATGAACTGGAAGTAAGCGCAAAAGATAAGAACAACGAACCTGTTATACAGAAAGCTACCTTCGAGCTGATTGATGTGAAAGCTAAAACCCTGGCAGCGCCAGCCTACCTTTGGTTTTATCAGCCGGAACAGGCCACCGCTCCGGGGAATACGGCAGACATCTTCCTCGGTACTTCTGCTAAAGACCTGAATATTTTACAATCCAAACTCACTGCCGTTACCAAAGAAGAACGCAGTAACCTGGAATTGTCTGATATCAAAAAACTCAGCTACCCGGTTACAGAAAGCAGCAGGGGAGGCATTAGCTTGGTGTACGTGTTTGTAAAAGATAACCGTGTATTTGCGACCCAGGCAGGGATCGATGTTCCCTGGAGCAATAAAGAATTGCAGGTGAAGCTGGGTACACATCGTGATAAACTATTGCCAGGTGAAAAAGAAAAATGGACCGCGCAGATCTCCGGTTATAAAAACGAAAAGGTGGCCGCCGAAATGCTGGCTTCCATGTACGATGCATCCCTGGATGCTTTCCAGCCACATCACTGGGCAACGCCTTATATCTATCCCAATGTAGCCGGCCTGACCCAGTTTAACGGCAATGAGAATTTTAAGATGGAAGTATCTACGCTTCAGTATGATCGTGATGTTCCTGATCATCACAGCGTAACTAAAGAATATGATGCGCTGAATTTATTTGATTGGGAGATGGCGGAATATGCAGTAGCCGGCGCGGTGCGCGGGCGCGTACCGGAGATGAGGATGGTGGGTAAGCAGAAGGGCCTGGTGCTGTTAGAAGACGCAGCAGGTAGCGGTAGGGTGGCAGCAGCAGCGCCCCCTGCACCGGCATCAGCGCTGAATGAATCCGTTGTAAGTTATGCAGGAGACACTATGAAGAAAACTGCTGCAAAACCTGAGCAGCCCGCAGGTAACGAATCACCGGCTCTTTCTATCCGCAAAAACTTCCAGGAAACCGCCTTCTTCTTCCCGGATCTCCATACCGACAAAGAAGGCAACATTACCTTTGAATTCACTATGCCGGAAGCGCTTACCAAATGGAATTTCCAGGCGCTTGCGCATACGAAGGACCTGTCGTTCGGCATGGCTAATGCCAGCATCGTTACCCAGAAAGTGCTGATGATTCAACCTAACACGCCGCGCTTTGTACGTGAAGGTGATAAAATGGAGTTCACCGCCAAAGTGAGCAATCTCTCCGATACCTTATTAATTGGCCAGGCCCACCTGGAACTGCTGGATGCCAACACCATGCAGCCGGTAGATGGATGGTTTCAGAATATTTTCCCGCTGCAGCATTTCACGGCCAAGGCAGGACAAAGTACCCTGGTGAGTTTCCCGATCCAGATCCCGCATGGATTCCAGAGTGCGCTGATTTATCGCGTTACCGCACAGGCAGCCAATTTCAGCGATGGGGAAGAAAATGCACTGCCGGTATTAACCAACCGGATGATGGTAACGGAAGCGATGCCGTTGCCTGTTCGTGGCGATGGTAAACATGATTTTACTTTTGAAAAATTATTGCATGGCGATAGCTCCCAGACCCTCGTACAGCACGGTGTTACGGTAGAATATACCAGTAATCCTACCTGGTACGCCGTACAGGCCCTGCCTTACCTGATGGAGTTCCCATACGAATGTGCAGAACAGGTATTTAACCGCTATTATGCCAACGCCCTGGCTACACATATCACTGATGCCACACCAGGTCTGAAAGCTATTTTCGAAAAATGGAAAATTTCAGATACAACCGCACTGCAAAGTAACCTCCAGAAAAATGAAGAGCTGAAAGCTGTATTGTTGCAGCAAACTCCCTGGGTACTGGAAGCAAAGAACGAAGCGCAGCAGAAAAAGAACATTGCTTTATTGTTTGATCTGCAACGTATGAAGCAGCAACGCACCTCAGCGCTGGATCAGCTGGCGGCAAAACAATTGCCGAACGGCGCCTTTCCTTGGTTTACCGGTATGTGGGAAGACCGCTTCATCACACAATATATTGTAGCCGGCATCGGGCACCTGCAACAATTGGCGCAGATAAAAGATCCGGTTGCGATAGAGATGGCCAATAAAGCCATGGACTATCTCGACAGGGAGATGGATAAGGACTACTATCGGTTGTTGAAGGGAAAAGCAAACCTTAAAAATCAGCAGATCAACTACCTGCAGATCCACTATCTGTATGCGCGCAGCTTCTTTAACCGGCCGGTGCCTGCTGCTATGAAAAAATCTTTTGATTTCTATTTCGCACAGGAAAAGCAATACTGGACAAAACAAGGGAAGTATGCGCAGGGCATGATCGCACTGACGCTTTCCAGGAAGGATGACGTACTAACGCCAAAGGATATACTAAAATCGCTGAAGGAAAATGCGATGAACAGCAAGGAGATGGGTATGTACTGGAAAGATATGACAGCTGGCTACAGCTGGCAACAGGCGCCCATTGAAACACAGGCATTGCTGATAGAAGCTTTCCAGGAAGTTGGAAAAGATGTGGCAGCGGTAGCAGATATGAAAACCTGGTTATTGAAGAACAAACAAACTAATAACTGGAATACCACCAAAGCTACGGCAGAAGCCTGTTACGCTATGTTGTTGCAGGGCAGTAACTGGCTGGCGGCAAATCCGGAAGTAACGGTACAATTAGGCAGCACCGTGGTGAAACCTGCTGCTACCGAAGCCGGTACCGGTTATTTCAAAGAAAAGATAGATGCCAAATCAGTGAAAGCCGATATGGGACATATTAGTGTAACCGTGCAGGATAGTAAAGGGCAACCTTCCTGGGGCGCTGTGTACTGGCAGTATTTTGAAGACCTGGATAAAATTACGGCAGCAAAAACACCGCTGGTATTGGAAAAAGAACTGTATAAAGAAGTAAACAGCGATAAAGGACCGGTACTGACGAAGATTACAGATGGAAACGAACTGAAAATCGGAGATAAGGTAAAAGTACGTATTGTGTTGCGTGCCGACAGAAGCATGGAATACATTCACCTGAAAGACATGCGGGCAGCTTGTTTTGAGCCTACCAATGTGATCAGTGCCAGCAAATGGCAGGACGGACTGAGTTATTATGAAAGCACGAAGGACGCGTCTACTGATTTCTTTTTCAGCTATCTGCCTAAGGGGACCTACGTATTCGAATATACGTTGTTTGTAACCCATCAGGGCAAGTTCTCCAATGGCATCAGTACGGCTCAGTGCATGTATGCACCGGAATTTTCCGCACATAGCGCCGGTTTGAATGTGAAAGTGACCGAATAACAAGTAATAAATAAAAATGAAAAGGGGATTTTCGATTTTTCGGAGATCCCCTTTTTATATCTTCGCGTGATCATGAGGAAAGCAGATTACCTAATTATAGGGCAGGGAATTGCGGGAACCATGCTGAGCTGGTTCTTACTGCAGGCGGGGAAAAAGGTAATCGTTATTGACGACGCCAAACCTAATAGTGCTTCGAGGGTGGCTGCCGGGATTATTAACCCGGTATCTGGCCGCCGGTTTGAGCCAGCTTGGATGTACGATACTATTTATCCGTTTGCAAAAGCTACCTATCTGCAGCTTTCGGCTTTGCTGCAGGTGCCGGTTTTTACAGCACGTCAGCTATGGACCGTATTCCCATCTGCCCAAATGCGGGATGCTTTCTTACATAAAACTACCGTTAACGATTATACGGAGTTACCCGGATCGCTGCGGTATGAGTCATTCCTGGAGCAGCCTTTTGGAGCGGCCATTGTAAATGGCGCTACGGTGAACCTCCGGGCCCTGTTACCAGCGTACCGTCAGTATCTGAGAACGCGGGAGGCTTTGCTGGAAACACATTTTGATACAGCTGCCCTGGAGGTAACTTCTGCCGGAGTTGTTTACGAAGATATTACTGCCGATAAGATCCTTTTTTGCGATGGGGTTGCTACCACGGAACTTCCTTTTTTTAAAACGGTTAAATTTCTGCCCAATAAAGGAGAGGTGCTGATGGTAAGAGTGCCCGGACTGGAAACTGCTGATATTATAAAAAAAGGAATTACCCTGGTACCCCAGGAAGGCGGATTGTTCTGGGCAGGCTCCTCTTTTGTATGGGATTATGAAGATGACCATCCAACTGCCAAACAGCGGGAACTGCTGGAAAACAGCCTTAAACAGCTCCTGAAGGTGCCTTATGAAGTGGTGGACCATTTATCGGCAGTGCGGCCTTCGGGAAATGACCGGCGCCCGATTGCGGGTTTTCATCCTTTGTATCCCGCCATCGGTATATTCAACGGGCTTGGAACCAAAGGGTGTTCGCTGGCGCCCTTTATGGCTGCCCATTTCATGGATGTGCTTGTTTCCAATGCGCCACTGATGCCGGAAATCGACGTGCAACGATATTTTTAACATACTACCGGGATAAAATGCCCGATCCAAACCGTATCTTTGCCCCCCTTATGGGTGTAAGTGAACAACTGGATAGTGGTTGCCAATTGATGACAGCTTATTCCGTAATCTCAACCATAAAACTAACTAAATCAATTATTTACGCATGTATAGGACGCACACTTGCGGGGAGTTAAGAATGGAACAGGTGGGCCAGGAAGTAACTTTGGCCGGATGGGTACAGACAGTAAGAAAGTTTGGCAGCATCAATTTTTTTGACCTGCGGGATCGGTATGGTATCACACAATTGTTATTCGGCGAAAGCCTGAATGCCAAGCTGGACGCACAGCCCCTGGGCCGTGAGTTTGTGATTCAGGTGAAAGGCACCGTTACCGAGCGTTCCAGCAAAAATAAAAACATCCCTACCGGTGACATTGAAATCACGGTAAGCGATTTTACCATCCTGAATGCGGCGAAAACACCGCCGTTTACTATACAGGATGATACTGACGGCGGCGATGAACTGCGTATGAAATACCGTTTCCTCGATCTCCGTCGTAATGCAGTAAGACAAAACCTGGAACTGCGATATAATATAGGACGTGCAGCGCGTGACTATCTGCATGCCGCCGGTTTCATGGATATAGAAACGCCTTTCCTGATTGGTTCTACCCCGGAAGGCGCCCGCGATTTCGTAGTACCGAGCCGTATGAACCCTAACCAGTTCTATGGACTGCCACAGTCGCCTCAAACCTTTAAGCAATTGCTGATGGTGAGTGGTTATGACCGCTACTACCAGATCGTAAAATGCTTCAGGGATGAGGATTTGCGTGCAGATCGTCAGCCGGAGTTTACACAGATCGACTGTGAAATGAGCTTTGTGGACCAGGAAGACATCCTGGGTACATTTGAGCCCATGCTGAAGCATATTTTCAGGGAAATAAAAGGACTTGAGTTCCCGGATGCCTTCCCAAGGATGACATTCGACGATGCAATGGAATATTACGGTAATGATAAACCGGATATCCGCTTTGAAATGAAGCTGGTAAACCTGAACGATACCGTTAAGAATAAAGGATTTAAAGTATTTGACGAGGCAGAACTGGTGGTAGCTGTCGCAGCAAAAGGTTGTGCCGACTATACCCGTAAACAGCTGGATGAACTGACAGACTGGGTAAAACGTCCGCAAATCGGTATGAGCGGCCTGGTATATCTGCGGTACAACACCGATGGTACACTGAAGAGCTCTGTGGATAAGTTTTTTGACGAAGAGCAATTGAAATTATGGGCGCAAAAATGTCAGGCCGAACCCGGAGATCTCATCCTGGTGCTGGCTGGCAAGGAAGAGCGCACCCGTAAGGCTGCCGGCGAACTGCGCCTTGAGATGGGAGAAAGACTCGGATTGCGCAACAAAAACGAGTTTAAACCGTTGTGGGTTATAGACTTTCCGTTATTTGAATACGCCGAAGAAGATAATCGCTGGGTGGCCCGTCACCATCCGTTTACAGCTCCAAAGCCAGAGCAAATTGCTTTGATGGACGATCCTGCTCAATATGGAAAGATTAAGGCAAACGCTTACGATATCGTATTAAATGGTACAGAAATAGGTGGAGGCTCTATTCGTATTTTCCAGCGCGATCTGCAGCAAAAAATGTTTGCAGCCCTGGGAATGAGTAAGGAAGAAGCAGAACACAAATTTGGCTTCCTGTTAGGGGCATTTGAATATGGTGCTCCCCCACACGGAGGTATCGCATTGGGATTTGACCGCTTGTGTTCGCTATTGGGCGGCAGTGAAAGTATCCGTGATTTTATCGCGTTCCCAAAAAATAACTCAGGGCGTGATGTCATGTTGGATGCTCCGAGTGAGATCAGCCAGGTGCAGCTTAACGAATTGAAAATCAGTTTAGTAAAATAGTCAGCGGTCGCTGCATTTTATAAAAGCCAGAAGCTGGTGGCTCAAGCTGCTGTTGTTGGTATCATTTTTGCAAATAGCAGGGCTTTTGCAGGTAAAAATCCCCTTTGGTATGGTAAATCGCCGCATCAAAGGGGATTGGCACTAATATAAGGTACAATATTTTTAACAAGCGTTTAACGGGATAGATAAGAAAAAGAGAAGAGACGTATTATTTAAATTTTTAAAGTAATATTGCGGTGTGATCATCGTTGATATGTGAGGTAAGAAATGATGCTGAAAACACAGAGAAAACTATCACCTGATACAAAAAATACTACCATGAGAATTTCAACATTCTTTAAGAGGACAGTATGGTTATGTGCGGTGTTATTATTGCTAATGCTCAGCAATGTTGGGTTTGCACAACAATCCACAAACAATTATTTGAAGAAGTTTAAACCGGTATCTGTAGAACTCATGCAGGAAACTGGTATTCCTGCAAGTGTTATTCTAGGGATAGCGATGCTGGAATCAGGCACCGGAACCAGCAGAAATGCGAAATTACTGCACAACCACTTTGGTATTGTTGGTAAGAATAACATGTCGCAGATCAAACCCGGACACAAGTCCGTGTACAAACAATATGTAACTGACATGGCCTCCTATGAGCATTTTGTGGAGTTGCTTGCCAGGAAAAGATGGTTCGGTGAAATGAAAGGTAATCCGGAATTTTCTGTATGGCTCAAAAAGATGAACCATAGCGGTTATTCCTCCGCCGGCCATGAATGGATCAGAAGAGTGACAAATATTATTAACCGCTATAAATTGTATAAGCTGGACGCAAGCATGGATAGCGTGGCCACGGATTCCAAACAATGGTTGACCGTAGGCATGCCGGCAGGCGATCAGTGATGTGCTAACTGATGATTAACTATGTCCGGCAAAAATAAGTCTGCCTATCCGTTCTATATTGTTTTAGGAACATTAGTATGCCTGTTGGGGCTTTCACAGCTTAACTACAGCTTTTCATATAAAGACTTTCAATTCCGGAAAGTGGACATGTTATCAGAACTGAGAACAACTCCTCCTTCCCCGGACAACCAAAAGCTTACTGCTGCCGGCAACGACAGCAGTAAGCTTTCTGGTTTAGACAGCAATGGTATTGCTGCCAACCCGCATGTACCCAACCCGGATCATGCCCATGATTTTATGTCGTACGCCGGCATCATGGAATATGCCTCCCCAATAGCCGGTGACACCGCTGTGGGGATGAGGCATTTCCTGGCTGCCTTACAGGAACTGAAAGCAGGCAAGCGTCGTAAAGTACGTATCGCCTATTTCGGAGACTCCATGATTGAAGGTGACCTGATCACCGGCGATCTGCGCGACAGCCTGCAGCGCTTCTTTGGTGGCGCAGGCGTAGGCTTTGTGCCGGTTACCTCCGTGGTGGCTTCTTTCAGGACTACCATTACCCATACCTTTTCTACCGACTGGAAAGATTATCATTATAAAAACTCACCCCCCTCCAATATTACACTCGGTTTATCCGGGCATACCTTTTATCCGGGTGGGGGTAGCTGGGTGAAATATTCCCCGGTGAAAAAGCCATTACTCGACAAATTCCAGGAAATATCCTTGTTGTACGGACCTGCTTCCGAAGGCACTGTGACTATTAACGATAAAGCCTATACGCTGTCAGGGAATGCCCCGGTAAACAGGCTGGATCTGCAACAGGATACTGCACAGCCTTCCCTGATGCTCCGCTATTCTGGCAGCGCCCAGCCTTTTTATGGTGTTTGCTTTGAAAACGGGAATGGTATTTATGTAGACAACTACTCGTTCAGAGGTATCAGTGGTGTGGAACTGGGCCACTTGTCGGCCGATATGATACGCCGCATGCAGCAGGAGCGTCCTTACGACCTTGTTGTAATGCACTATGGCGCGAACGTGTTGTTCCGCCCGGAGCTGACAGATTACAGCTGGTACGAACGGCCTATGAAAAAGGTAATGGACTCACTGCGGCAGGATCTGCCGGGAACATCTTTCCTGATTGTAGGTACCGCCGATAAATCTTACAGAAAAGCCGACAAATATATAACCGCACCCGGCGTAGAAGCCCTGCTGAAAGTTCAGCATGATCTGGCTGCCGGCCATGGTACCGCCTATTGGAATCTTTTTGCTGCCATGGGCGGCGAAGGCTCCATGGTAAAGTGGGTAGAAGGAGATACGGTGATGGCCAACAAGGATTACACACACTTTAACAGAACGGGAGCAGCCAAAGTAGGGGCGCTGCTTTATAAAGCTATTATGAATGAATACAGGCTGGCACAACAACCTTAGTAAAAGATGGGTGGCAGTGCTATCATTGTTACTCGCCGGTATTACAACTTATGCACAACAGGTAAACATCAACAACATTCAGCAGGACACTGCGCTGTACAATGTTTTTCATTCCCTTTCTGTAGCAGACAGTAATGTAATATCCATTCTTCACCTGGGAGATTCCCACGTGCAGGCGGGTTATTTTCCACTGGCTACCGCTTCGCTGCTGCAGCAACAGTTTGGATACGCCGGCAGGGGATATATTTTCCCTTATAACCTGGCTGGTACCAATGGTCCGGAAGATTTCAAGTGGAACAGTACCGTAAGATGGTCGTCCGAAAGAGTAGTTGACCGTAATAAATCGGATGTTCTCGGACCCGGCGCTATTGCGATTACCTCCTCCAATGAGGCGCCAACGTTATCGTTCGCCGCTAAACCGGATGGTAGTATGGATAACAATTTCCGTAAGGTGCAATTGCTCTATGATGCCGGCAATACCAATAACACAGTAGTATCCCCGGAGGCCACAGTGACGGTTACGCCAGCACCTTTCCCCGGTACATCAACGCTGAGCATGGCTACGCTCGATTTCTTACAGACGGCGCAGTCATTCCAGGTAAGATGGGAAGGCACCAGCAACGGCCCGTTTCACTTCTACGGCGCGGTGATGACCAACAGCCATAACGGTGTATTATATCATAGCGTTGGTATCAACGGTGCCATGTATCAGCACTACAATGAGATCAGCAATATCCTTCTGGCGCAGATGGCAGTGCTGAAACCTCAACTGGTGATCATCTCCCTGGGTACAAACGAAGCCTATGGCCGCCTGGACCCACTAGCGTTCAGAGACGAAATAGATAAAGCGGTTACCCTCATACGGGAACAGAATCCTGCCGTAAATATCCTGTTAACCACTCCGCCGGATTGTATGCGCGCAGTTAAAAAAGGTGTCAGGAAAAAGATAGGTAAGAAAAAATACAGGATGGTATATCATACCGCTTACTATCCTAATCCGTATATCTCTATGGTTACACAGCAGATCATGGGATATGCCAGACAGCATGGCATTGCCTGCTGGAATTTTAATGCAGTGAATAAAGCGCAGAAGGGTAGATTTGCGGGAGCATGGGCGCCGGATCATATTCATTTCAGTGTGAAAGGATACCAGTTGCAGGGAGAGTTATTGTACGAAGCTTTGCAACAGTCTTACGCACATTATTTACAGCAAATAAAGAAAAATCCAGTTATACCCAATGATCAACGTTAACGAGCTGCTTTCAGCGCTGTTGTATGATGAGAAAAATCCAGTTCTCTTTAACAGTGGCTTTTTTTTCTATTTCTTTGCTTTGTTCATGTTTTGCTACCTGCTGGCCAGCAGAAGTAAAGCTGCCAGGGTATGGATCTATACCGTGTTTTCACTGTATTTCTTTTACAAGGCCTGCGGCTACTATGTAGGATTGGTCATACTTTCCGCCATTGTGGATTTCAACTTATCCCGGTGGATTCATGAAAGCCAGGATAAACGAACAAAAAAATCACTGCTGATAATAAGCATTCTGTTGAATATAGGGCTGCTGTTTTACTTCAAGTATACCAACTTCTTTATAGGTATCATCAATGATTTCACCGCAGGGCATATTCATCCGTTAAGCCTCATACTGCCAATAGGTATTTCGTTTTACACCTTCGAAAACCTTAGCTATACCATTGATGTTTACCGGGGAGAAATTAAACCAGTGAGTAATTTCATGGATTACCTTTTCTTCCTCTCTTTCTTTCCGAAACTGATGATGGGACCGATTGTCCGTGCCGCTGATTTTATACCGCAGATCTCCCAACCGTATCGCCTCAGTTCTGAAGATATCGGGAAAGGGATGTATCTTATCATAGCAGGGTTGTTCAAGAAAATAATCATATCAGATTTTATTTACCAGAACTTTGTTCAATACATTTTTGATGATCCCAGCAAACATACCGGTCTCGAGTGCCTCATTGGTGTGTACGGTTATGCATTGGTGATCTATTGCGACTTCTCCGGTTATTCCGATATGGCGCTGGGTATTGCACGGTGGACCGGTTTCAAAATTCCGCCCAATTTCGATTCTCCTTACCAGAGTTCCTCTATCACAGAGTTCTGGCGCCGCTGGCATATTTCCCTATCCAGCTGGTTGAGGGATTATCTCTATATTCCCCTGGGGGGTAACCGCAAGGGGCGGGTACGTCAATACATTAACCTGGCGCTGACCATGCTGATTGGTGGCTTCTGGCATGGCGCCAGCTGGAACTTTATCTTCTGGGGAGCGATGCATGGCGGCGCGTTGGCTATTGACAAAGTGCGTATCGACTGGTTGAAAAAAAGCAAAACTGTGATCACTGGGGCAAAGGCGACCATCTTAAAAATACTCGGTATACTGATCACCTTTCATTTTGTATGTTTCTGCTGGGTGTTCTTCAAGGCTTCCACCTTTCACGATGCGTGGTCGCTGATACACCAGGTGGTATATGACTTCCAGCCGGAAATAGCTATGGAACTGTACAATGGTTATACAGCGGTATTCTGGGTGATGATCATGGGTTTTGTGTTGCACTTCCTGCCTTCCAAAGCGGAATTTTCCATGGAAAGGATATTGGGACGCTTACCTGTAGCGGGAAGCGTGGCTATAATGGTAGTGTTTATGTGGTTGCTGGTACAGGTAAAAAGTACCCAGCCCATGATCCCGATCTATTTCCAGTTTTAATCTTATCGTTTTTGCCAGGGGATAAAGATCTCGCATTTATCTTCGCCAGTTAGCGAAATAAAGAAGTGGTTGCCGCTCATTTTAAAATAACCTGCGCGGCAGCTGCTGTTAATAAATTCATACATTGGCAGGCCTGCGGCTACAAAGCTCATAGGGACCGGCAATTTCTTATAATATCCGCCGGGAACGCTTTTGGTAAACAATCCGAAGGCGTCCTGGAAAGCGAGGCGGATCTGCAGATGCGCTATATCGTATACCTTTAGTACGGGCACCATAATTCCCACATACATCATCATTTTTGCATAGTTGGTTACCGGCACAACGTCCAGCGTACCGGTAATGATCATGGCCCCTGGCAGCGACATCGATGTTTTGATGGCGTGCAGCTGTTGCTGGTAGATACTCATATATTCCACCATACTTCTCACCGGATCATTGTTACGTGGAAGAATATTGTAATACAGTACATAGTCCGGCAGCTGCATCTCTTCTGTTCTGTCTGTCGAAAAAATAAGCCTGTGTGGATCGTCGTGCGGGGTGGTGGCTATTTTGGTGCGTGCCAGCGTATGTTCTTCGTTGGGCAGATACAGCCTGTTGCGGAAGCTCACGGGGGCTTCGTTGTACCGCTCCCGGAATGCTTTGGTAAAACTGGAATGTGTATAACCGCACATTTCGCTGATTTGTCCTACATTGAAATCACTATGACGAAGGTAACCGGCGCCTGCTTCCAGTCTTCGCCTTTTCGTGAAATGAACATAGGATTCTCCGTATATCTCTACAAACTTGTGTGAAAAATTATCAACGGATTCGCTGATCATCGCGGCAACAGTGCGGAGGTCGCGTTCTCCGTGAGGGTCGTCATGGGATAATGAAATGGCTAGTTGTATCTTTTTCTCCCAATGGTTAATTGTTGATGTTTTCATGGTGGCATATTTTGGAAGCTGATTCTAATCTAATCAATATGATAGGCGGAATCTCCTGGATGGCTGAAACGGGGTTGGATTAACAAGCTGTTAACCAATTATAAAATCGGGGTGTATGAAATAATTGTTAAAATTCTACTTTTGCGCAATAATCTGACCAACCAATGCGCATTGCGAGAATATTTCCGATAGTAGTTTTAATGTTATGCTGCACGATAACAGCCCGTGCACAGTTCCTGATGGATATGATTGACACCACCTCTGAACTGGGGAAGGGAATGATATCCCTGTATCAGAAATATGATGCCCTGCGTTTCAGTGGTTATATCCAGCCCCAGTTCCAGGCGGCCCAGTCAAAAGGAGCGGCAAGCTATGCCGGCGGCGATTTCGGGGCTGCTGTGAATAATCGTTTTACGCTTCGCCGGGGTCGTATCCGCGTGGATTATGAGCGTTTTAACAAACTAGGTATGCCGGTAATACAGTTTGCATTTCAGTTTGATGGTTCAGAGAGGGGCGTATTTATCCGTGATTTCTATGGTCGTTTCTTTGAAAACAGGTTTAATGTATTATCGTTTGTAGGGGGGATGTTTGCCCGTCCTTTTGGATATGAGGTCAACCTGTCGTCGGGCGACCGTGAAACGCCGGAAAGGGGGCGTATGTCGCAGATACTGATGAAAACAGAGCGCGACCTTGGAGCGATGGTCACTTTTGAACCCAGAGGTAAAGATCACCCCCTGCGTTTCCTGAGAATAGACGCCGGTGCTTTTAACGGGCAGGGACTTACTGCTACTAGCGACTTCGACAGTCATAAAGATTTTATAGGCCGTGTGGCGGTTAAGCCCCGGAAGATCAAAGGAACAAAGGCACTGTTGTCCGGAGGTGTTTCGGTGCTGTATGGTGGTATGGAACAGTTTACCAACTATATTAATACTATGGGTACCGTAAACGGTAAGCCAGGTTACCTGGTGGATTCATCTGCATCCAATGCCGGTAAAATTGCTCCCCGGCACTATTATGGCGCTGATATACAATTGAAAATCCCGAATGGCCCTGGTAAAGGCAGCACCCAGTTACGGGCGGAGTATATCCGCGGGCAGCAAACCTCCACTGCTCTTACCTCCGAAACGCCTGGTATCATCCCGGTAACACCGCAGGGCAAACTGCAACCCTTATATATCCGCAATTTTGATGGCGCCTACCTGTATTTTCTCCAGAACCTGGGCAGCGAAAGGCACCAGGCAGTGGTGAAATATGACTGGTATGATCCCAATAAAAAAGTAAGCGGAAAAGACATTGGCGTACCCGGAGCAGGACTTACTGCCGCGGATATACGTTATAATACGCTGGGTATTGGCTACCTGTATTACGCCAATGAGCACCTGAAGTTTATGGTTTACTATGACTGGGTTACCAATGAAAATACGGAACTGGAAGGTTATAAGGAAGACCTGAAGGATAATGTACTGACATGCAGAATGCAGTATAGGTTTTAACTGTTGGCAATCAGCTGAAAAGCAAAGGGGGACTGCTGATTAGCTATCCCCCTTTGCTTTTTATTCTCTACCCGACTCCATGGTAAATCCGAATGTGCTTCCTATTTCAGGTTTGCTGCGAACGGTAATGGATTGGTCGTGAGCTTCCACAATGTGCTTTACGATGGCCAACCCCAGCCCGGTGCCGCCGATGTCCCGGCTACGGGCCCTGTCGGTCCGGTAAAAGCGTTCAAATACGCGTGGCAGGTGTTCTTCCGCCATACCGATACCATCGTCAGAAATTTCTACCAGTACACGTTTGCCATCCATGCTGTAAATGCTGGCAATGGTGTGGCCATCGGGTTTGCCGTATTTGATGGAGTTATCGACCAGGTTAATAAGCACCTGCCTGATCTTTTCTTTGTCGGCAAATACGGGTTGCGGCGCTTCGCAACCTTTTTTAATATTGAATTTGATGCCTTTGGTATTTGCTTTCAGTGACAGGGTATCAAATACATCCTTGATCAGGTCCTGGATAACAAATACTTCAGCGTTGACGGTCATTTCACCGCTTTCCAGTTTGGATATTTCGTCGAGATCATCGATCAGCCGGCAAAGGCGGTCAATGTTCTTGGTAGCGTTTTTCAGAAACAGCTTGTTTACATTGGGATCTTCCAATGCGCCATCCAGCAATGTGTGAATATAGCCCTGAACGGCAAAAATGGGCGTTTTCAGCTCGTGAGAAAGATTCAGCAGGAACTCTTTACGGAACTCTTCGTTCCGGCGGAGGTTTTCCAGCTCTTCTTTCTTCTGACTGGCCCATTTTTCCACATCTTCACTTACCTCTTCAATAGTTTTCAGGGGAAGTATATTCTTCTGGAAGAACTCTTCTCTTTTAGAAGCCTTGGTTTGATAAATGAATTTGTAGATCAGCTTTATCTTCCTGTAAATGAAATTTTGCAGGGTATAAAGGTACAGGTAGTACGAAACAAGAAAGGTTAGCACGAAGGCTCCCAATACTACCTTCCAATTGCCATCCACCAACAGGCTGCCCAATGCAATAACTGCTGATATAACCAGGGCTGTGAATCCCGCTAATTTTTGCGGGGACAGGTTTTTTGCTTTAAACATACTCCAGAGTGAGTAATTAGTATAATAATGGGAAATTAGTTTAAATTTCTTAGTTACCATAGAAAAGCTGTTAGCTATTAGCATTTCGCTATTAGCCAACCAGTATATTGGTGGAAAATTTTCAGAATAGAGACAGAATAGAAATGAGTACCGAAGTAGTAAAGGGTTACACTAACAGCCAACTGCTGTTTTCACTACATCTCAAATTTGTATCCTACTCCTTTTACGGTAGTAATCAAATCGATGCCTATTTTCTGGCGTATTTTACGGATATGTACGTCTATTGTACGGTCTCCCACTATCACCTCTGTACCCCATACCTGGTTCAGGATTTCGTTGCGCAGGAACACACGGCCGGGTTTGGATGCGAGCAACTGCAGCAATTCAAATTCTTTTTTCGCCAGGATAATTTCCTGTCCCTTGTAGGTAACAGTGAATTTTTCGCGGTCAATGATCAGATCGCCGAGGGTCACACGGGTTTCTTCCGGCTTGTGTAAGCGGCGGAACAAAGCATTGATCCTGCTTACCAGCAATTTGGGTTTGATAGGTTTGGCGATGTAATCGTCTGCTCCCATATTGAGACCGTCTACTTCCGACTTCTCATCATTGAGGGCGGTTAAAAACAACACCATGGTATCTTTGAACTCAGGAATCTTCCTGATTTCACGGCAGGTATCAATTCCGTTCTTATTCGGCATCATGATATCCAGCATAATCAGATCCGGTCTGAATATTTTAGCCTTCTGGATAGCCTCGCTGCCGTCTTTCGCGGTTACGGTATCATAACCCGCTGTTTTTAGATTATAGCTGATAATCTCGAGAATATCCAATTCGTCATCTACTACCAGAATTTTTCCTGCAACCGCTTGGTCTATCATAAATTTTGCTTTTAAAAAGACGGGACAAAATTATAAAGCCATCCCCGTGATTAATGGAAAATTAACATTATGAAATTGTTAATTCAATATCAGACTGGTTTTCCGCGATCATTAGCAAGGTACACCAAATAACAATGTGAGCATGTTATAACGAATAATTGGTATCCATATAATACTTATTTGTATGTAGTTGCAATTTTTTACTTTTTATGCTGCCAAAACGCATCTGAAAACGCCATAAAGTGACAGTTGTATTTATAGATATAATAATTGTATATATATCGGGTTTAAAAACAGAAGATAGCAATTCAATGCTGGCAAACTCTGTATTTTGGTTGTAAATTTGCTATCTGGTCCTCGTGAAAAGATCACTTTAGTATGAGAAGATTTCTATTAATATTATCGCTGGCAGTATTTGCAATCAGCTCGCTACAGGCACAAAGCAGTCATCATCCGATTCCCATCAGCCGGCAGGGATTTCATGATAACATCGACAAAGAACAAGCCGCCGCTGCAAAGTTTGACGGAAAGGCCGATGACCTGGTTAAAGTATCAGACGATCAGACCATCAACCTGCAGGTAACCAACGCGCTCCTCAAAGAGGTCGATAACATGCAGCAGGAAATCGAGGATAATGACGCCCTCGATCACCGGTTGAAAGTAAAGTATCTTTCAGCTATCTATGTAATGCTGAAAGATTACAACCAGAAACGTTCACACCGTAACATAGACCCGGAGGAAGCACCCGCCATTGTGAGCGCATTCCGTAATATGATGCGTGCTGATATCAAAGGGCAGAGCATTTTGCCGTATATCCAGGAACTGTCGTACGGGGCCTCTGAAAGACTGATAGAATCTTTCCACGATAACCCCGGTTACAAAGAAGCCCGCGGACAGGTATTTACCAAGTATGCTTTCAATAACCTGGAAACAGTAATGCCTAAATTGGGTGAGTATCTCGACTATCCCGGTACTGACTCTATTATCGCTGCAGTGGCGCGGAAATATCCTAACCAGGTACTTACCTATGCTACGTCTTTCACCCCTATGGCGTCGGTGATAAAACGTAACCAGGATCCCATTGTACAAACGATTGTACGCATCGGGCAGTCACCGCAGAGTACAAAAATATTACCTTTTATAGATGAACTGCTGGCGGGCACTACTACGGTAGACAAGCTGGAAACCATTGTGGATAACGATTATCAGTATTACAGGCAAATGGTGAAATCCACTATTGCGTTGCAGAAACTGAAAAACGAAGGCCAGAACCCCTTCGGTCTGAAAGCTATGATGGAAAACATGCAGGCCAAATCGCTGCTCTATATCCGCAGTGTTAACGACCTCCATGAAGAGCCGGCCAATGTTCGTTTCGCTATCGTTAAAAACTTTACACCGGAAGAGCTCTACTACCTGATCATCAACGGGCAGGAAGAATTGTATACTTCCAGCTATACCAACCACAACAACGCTGGTTTATACGACCAGATGATGGTGCGTATGAAGCCGCCCCGTGGTGACAGTTTATTGATGGTGGTGAATTTTGACCGCTTCAAAAAATTCATCGCCATGGCTGCAGGGTTTAATACCCTGGACAACTTCCTGAAATCCATGGCTCCGGAAAATTCCAACTACCTCATGCAGAAATATGTGCAGAACCTGGAAAAAACGGAAGATTTGGAAGATGCGGTGGACGTGGCCAACTCTTTTGGCAGTATCCGGGATGAGAAATTACTGGATTTTTTACGGGTAGAAGTAAAAAAGAACCTCGCTTATGTAAGGAAGCATAACGATAAACGCGGTACAGTTATTTACCAGTTGCTCAGCAGCCTGTTTGAAACAGAGTCCAAGAAAGACGAGAACGATTCGTCCAAAGCCACGGATATGGCCAGCCGGTTATCATTGCCGCCTATCAACTTTGTTACCGGCGCAGCGCTGGAAAGTGATAGCGGCCGGGTGTACCAGCAAGTATTTTTTTATGGAGATAAAGACGGGCAGGAGTCTTTTGCCAGCTTCATGACCAATTTCCCTTCTTCTGAATGGAAAATAACCCGTAATAAATACTGGGCCACCATTTCTTCTACAAAAGGAAAGGCTACCACTATTTTTGCCAACTTACCAACAGATGAACCGGCAGATAAAGAGGCGATTGCCAAGCTGTCTGACTACCTGGATGAAAATGATATTCACCCTACTATTTTTATTCACCGTGGTCACAGTTACCATATCAACACTACCCTGGAGAACCTGCAGAGCTCTGCAAAAATAGTGGTGTTGGGTTCCTGTGGTGGTTATCATAACCTGGCTACTGTATTGGAAAAATCGCCCGAAGCACATATTATTTCCTCCAAACAAGTAGGTACCCGTTTTGTAAATGAACCCATCATTCATACACTGGAAGACCAGGTACGTGCCGGTAAAAATGTGGACTGGGTGATTATGTGGGCGCAGCTGAGCAAACGGTTTGCAGGAGATGCCCGTAACAAGGACCTGTTCAGCGATTATGTTCCGCCTCACAAAAACCTTGGCGCTATCTTCATTAAGGCCTACAAGCAAATTATGAAGGACGTGAAGAAATAACGCGAATTTTGTCTTAAACAGGATTAGACTGATTTTGATGATTTTCGGGATTTTGTTTTTTGCCACTGACAAATGATTATAAAATATCAGAGGAGACATGAAGGGGTAGCTTCCCTTATGTCTCCTCTGACGTTTTATAATCATCAAAAAATCCTGAAAATCATCAAAATCAGTCTAATCCTGTTTAAGACAAAATTCGCGGCTTTATTCGTAGGTTTGTTAAGTAGTTTAAACCTGGCACATTGGAAAATCTTGCGGTAAAGAAAGTATTTGATTTTAGTTTATTACGGCGCATATTCTCATTCGCGGCTCCTTACAAACGGTCCTTCTACATCTCGATGTTATTAACAGTAATGCTGGCCGCCATATCTCCGTTACGTCCTTACCTGATACAGGTAACTGTTGATAAATACATTGCCAACCAGTTAATGCAGATGCTGGTACTGGTAACGGTTATACAGGTGGGCTTGCTGATACTGGAAACGATTGTACGTTTCTTCTTTTCTTATCTTACCAACTGGCTGGGGCAGTCGGTGGTAAAGGATCTGCGGGTAACGGTATATAAAAAGATTGTACACCTGAACCTTGCTTTTTTTGATAAAACGCCCATTGGTACCCTTACTACCCGTACCATCAATGATATTGAGGCCATTAATGATGTGTTTTCCGAAGGGATTATTTCCATAGTAGCGGATCTGTTGATGATTGTAGCCATATTGGTGGTGATGTTTATGGAAGACTGGCGCCTGACGCTGATCAGTTTGTCGCCTTTTCCTATCCTGATTTTTGCAACGTATGTTTTTAAAGAAAGCGTGAACAAATCTTTTTACCGGGTGCGTAATGCGGTATCGGCGTTGAATGCCTTTGTGCAGGAGCATCTTACTGGGATGGTAGTGGTACAGGCTTTTACGGCGGAGAAAAGGGAGTTTGCCCGTTTTAAACATATCAACAAGGAGCATCGTAAAGCCAATATTGACGCCATTTTCGCCTATTCGGTATTTTTCCCGGTAGTGGAAATTATCCTGGCGATATCGCTGGGCCTCATGGTTTGGTGGGGCGCCAACAAGGTCCTGAATTACGAAGTGACCCAGGGGGTGATGATCGCCTTTATCATGTATCTGAATATGTTGTTCCGTCCGCTCCGGATGCTGGCTGATAAGTTTAATACGCTGCAAATGGGGATGGTGGCCAGTGAACGGGTGTTTAAGGTGCTGGATAACCAGGATTACATTGCTGACAAAGGACATGAGCGTGCTGAAAATATGAAAGGGGCCATCACTTTTGATAACGTGAGCTTTGCGTATGTGGATGACCATTATGTGCTAAAAAATATCAGTTTTCATGCTAAGCCGGGCGATACCGTGGCCATTGTGGGGCATACGGGTTCAGGAAAAACCACCATCATCAGTATTCTGAACCGGCTATACGAAATTCAGAAAGGAAGTATTAAGATAGATGGCATTGCATTGCCTGCTTATTCGCTGGAGTCGTTGCGCAGTAAGATCGGGGTGGTGTTGCAGGACGTGTTCCTGTTTGCCGGTTCTATTTACGATAATATATCGTTACATAATAGCGGTATCAGCAGGGCGCAGGTGGAAGAGGCTTCGCGGTTGATCGGTATTCATGATTTTATTATGCAGTTGCCGGGTGGGTATGATTACCAGGTGATGGAGCGGGGTAGTACATTATCGCTGGGGCAGCGGCAGCTGATTTCCTTTGTGCGGGCCCTGCTATACGATCCGGCCATACTGGTGCTTGATGAGGCAACTTCTTCAGTAGACACAGAATCGGAGATGATGATTCAGCAGGCAATAGACAAGCTGATTGCTGACCGCACCGCTATTATTATTGCGCACCGCTTATCAACCATCAGTAAGGCGGACAAGATTATTGTGCTGGATAAAGGAGAGATTAAGGAGATGGGTACCCATGAGGAGCTGCTGAAACTGGAAGGATTTTATTACAAACTCCACAGTATGCAGTTTAATGTGAGCAAGGTGTAAAATATACACTATGAGGTATGGTAAGAGAAGCAGAAATCTGCATTTGTTATCATGTAATAAATGATGAAAATATTAATATGAAATACTTTGGGTGACCGCGGGTTTCAGCGGTCTTTTTTATCTGTAAAACCTCTATTTTTCTGAATACAATGGGCTGGTTATCAATATAATTGCAATATATCGCTCTTTTTTTTCGTAGTCGCTTAATTTTGAAGATAAAAACGAGTATCTTTGCGCAAAATTTCAGAAAACGGTGATTTCTTTCAATTGGTTCAAACATAGAATGGTAGCACTTGTGATGGTTTTAGGCCTTCACAGTTTTAGTAATTTTTCCTTTGCACAGGACAGTCATCATGAGAAAACAGCAGCAACCGCTGTTGAAGGTGAGGCGGCAACACATGGAGAGGAGACGACTGGACCTAAGAAAGTAGATATCAAGGAAACAATTTTCGGCCACATAAAGGATGCCCATGACTGGCATCTTTTTGAGCTGGGTGAAACACATGTAACAATTCCGTTGCCTGTGATTATCTACAACCCGACTCGTGGTACATCTGTATTTTTGTCTTCTGCATTCCATCATGGCCATGAGGCGCATGACGGATACCGTTTGGTAACAGAACACTATCGTGCGGAAAAAGGACTGGATGCTGTCAAATATCCAAACGGAGATATTATTGCAGTAGATGGCGGCGACAATCCAACCGGAGAGGCGATCTATGATCTTTCTATGACCAAGAATATCACTTCGATGATCATTGCAGCGGTATTGCTGATTTTGATTATGCTGAGTGTGGCTAAATCTTATAAAACGCGCGGTTCCAAGAAAGCGCCTAAAGGCTTCCAGAGCCTGATTGAACCGGTGATTATATTTATGCGTGACGAAGTGGTGAAGCCTAATATCCCAGGCAAAGGTGCCGCGAAGTATACTCCTTTTATTCTGACTGTATTCTTTTTTATCCTTGTCAACAACCTGTTGGGCCTGTTACCTGGTTCTGCCAACGTAACGGGTAATCTGGCAGTAACAGCCGCGTTGGCTATTATCAGCTTTATCGCTATTCTGTTCAGCAGCAACAAGCATTTCTGGGGTCACATCTTTAATCCTCCGGTTCCTTTCGGTGTAAAAGTGATCCTGGTTCCGGTAGAACTGATAGGTGTATTTACCAAACCGGTATCATTGGCGATCAGGTTGTTTGCTAATATCCTGGCCGGTCACATTATCATCCTGAGCATTATCTGCCTGGTATTTATATTTGGTTCATTGAATCCGGTGGCTGGTTACGGCTTCATGCCTGTTACTGTACTGTTCAACATCGTAATGATGATGCTGGAGTTGTTGGTAGCCTTTATCCAGGCTTTCATTTTTGCTAACCTGACAGCCGTATTTATAGGCCAGGCGATGGAAGGTGGACACGATGATGGACACGGACATCACTAGAGCGGTTAGCTATTAGCTGCTGGTTTTTGGTCTTCAGTGAACGGAGCAAAACTAACAGCAAAGAGTTGTTAGTTTAGGAGCCAACTGCGAGGTGCTATTAAAAGCTAAAAGCTTCCAATATTAGAACGAACTTTTTTAATAATTCAAATACACATTCATTATGGCACTTTTGTCTATTTTATTGCAGGCTGCTGCTGCATCTGGTCTGGCTAAAGCTGGTGGTGCTGTTGGTGCTGGTATCGCGGCTATCGCGGCTGGTATTGGCGTAGGTAACATTGGTAAGAGCGCTCTGGAGTCTATCGCTCGTCAACCAGAAGCTGCTAACGACATCCGTGCGAACATGATCCTGGCTGCTGCGCTGGTTGAGGGTGTTGCCCTCTTCGGTGTAATCGCTGGTCTGTTAGCGGTAGTTATGTAAGCCGAACTTTTTACTGCATCCGGCGCACAGGGCAATGGATGCAGTAATCTTTATGCCAATTTGAAATTAGTAAGTATCAACATAACAACATCATAAAATTCTAATTATATGGATCTGTTACAACCCGCGTTAGGCTTGTTTCTTATTTCATTTATCATTTTCATCATCGTTTTCCTGATCCTGAAGAAATTTGCCTGGACTCCGATCCTCGCTACTTTGAAGGAAAGAGAAGATTCCATCACTGATTCCATTACTACAGCAGAAAGAGTGAAGGAAGAGATGGCGCAGATGAAAGCAGAACATGAACACGTGCTGGCGGAAGCTAAAGCTGAAAGAAGCAAGATCCTGAAAGAAGCGAAAGACGCGAAAGACATGATCATCAGCGAAGCCAAAACTCAGGCGCAGGCAGAAGCTAAGAAGATCATCAGCGAAGCCTACACCGCTATCGAAAACCAGAAAATGGCTGCGTTAACGGATGTAAAAAACCAGGTAGGTAACCTCGTAATAGAAGTGGCAGAGAAAGTGTTGAGAAGAGAACTGGCTGATAAAACAGCACAGGAAGGTTACGTGAAACAACTGGCAGGAGAAATCAAATTAAATTAAGAGATTGACTTTGGTTCCCGGCGTTACCGCTGAAAGACCAGAGGCTAAAAGCTAAAAGCTATATGCAGAATCCCCGTTTAGCATCCCGGTATGCAAAATCATTGATCGATCTGGCGCAGGAACTGAACCAGCTGGAAGCGGTGCATACTGACATGCTGTTTTTACAACAGGTGATGAAAAGCAACCCTGATGTGGTGAGTTTGCTTAAAAGCCCGATCATTAAGGCAGATAAGAAACAAAAAATATTGGCTGCTATACTGGACGGACGGATCAGTGCTGCTACCGCTTCTTTTGTGAACCTGCTGGTAAGCAAAGGCCGTGAAAGCGCACTGGCTGAAATGACCACTGAATTTTCACGCCAGTACATGGTGCTGAAAAATATCAGCCCTGTAAAAATCACTACTGCTGTGGCATTGGATAACGCCACACTGGATGTTATCAAACAAAAGATCGCGAGTGCAAGTACACAGCAAATCGAACTGGAAACAGCTGTAAATGCTGACCTGATCGGTGGTTTTGTATTGGAAGCCAATGACCAGCTGTTTGACGCGTCTGTATTGCGTGATCTGAAAGACATTAAGCAGCAGTTTAACAAGAACATTTACGTATCCGATTTACGTTAATCAATACAGCAGCCGCTGCGTACACGCAAAGCTGTTGTCGTTATACTAATTTTCTCTAACGACTTTTTTTAAAATCATAATTATGGTTGATATTAAACCTGATGAAATTTCGGCGATATTACGCCAGCAGTTGAGCAACTTCAATGCTTCTGCCGACCTGGAAGAGGTAGGTACCGTGTTGCAGGTGGGTGATGGTATTGCCCGCATATACGGTTTAGGTAATGTTGGTTATGGTGAACTGGTTGAATTCAGCAACGGCGTTAAAGCTATTGCACTGAACCTGGAAGAAGACAACGTGGGTGTGGTATTGATGGGTCAGTCAGCAGGTATTAAAGAAGGTGATAAAGTGCGTCGCACCAACAAAATCGCTTCCATTAACGTGGGTGAAGGTGTTGTTGGCCGCGTTATCAATACACTGGGTGAGCCAATCGATGGTAAAGGCCCGATTAAAGGCGAACTGTATGAAATGCCACTGGAGCGTAAAGCACCAGGCGTATTATACCGTGAGCCGGTTAAAGAACCACTACAAACAGGTGTAAAAGCAATTGATGCGATGATCCCTGTTGGTCGTGGTCAGCGTGAGCTGGTAATTGGTGACCGTCAAACAGGTAAAACAGCTATCTGTATTGATACGATCATCAACCAGAAAGAATTTTTCGAAGCAGGTAAACCTGTTTATTGCATATATGTAGCGATTGGTCAGAAAGCATCTACTGTTGCCGGTGTAATGAAAACATTACAGGAAGCAGGTGCAATGGCTTACACTACCATCGTTGCTGCAAATGCAGCTGATCCGGCTCCATTGCAGTTCTATGCTCCATTTGCCGGTGCTGCTATCGGTGAGTTTTTCCGTGACTCAGGTCGTCCTGCACTGATCGTTTATGATGATCTGTCTAAACAGGCGGTTGCTTACCGTGAGGTATCCCTGCTGCTGAAACGTCCTCCGGGTCGTGAAGCTTATCCAGGTGACGTATTCTACCTGCATAGCCGTTTACTTGAGCGTGCTGCGAAAATCATCAGCAATGATGCCATCGCTCAGCAGATGAATGACCTGCCGGAATCTATCAGACACCTGGTAAAAGGTGGCGGTTCCCTGACAGCATTGCCTATCATTGAAACACAGGCGAGTGATGTATCTGCCTACATTCCTACTAACGTAATCTCCATCACCGATGGTCAGATCTTCCTGGAAGGTAACCTGTTCAACGCCGGTATCCGTCCTGCGATCAACGTAGGTATCTCTGTAAGCCGCGTAGGTGGTAACGCCCAGATCAAATCCATGAAGAAAGTATCTGGTACCCTGAAACTCGATCAGGCACAATACCGTGAAATGGAGGCGTTCTCCAAATTCGGTGGTGACCTGGATGCTGCTACAAAAGCAGTTATCGATAAAGGTGCCCGTAACGTGGAAATTCTGAAACAGGCACAGTTTAGCCCGTACGCCGTAGAAAAACAAGTAGCTATGATTTACCTGGGTACCAACGGTCTGCTGCGTGATGTTCCTGTAAAACAAGTACGTGCGTTTGAAGAAGCGTTCCTGAACGAAATGCAGGTTCGTTTACCAGAAGTACTGGCTGAGTTCAAGAAAGGTAACCTGCCGGAAGATGGCCTCAAGAAAATGGTTACACTGGCAAATGAACTGAAACCAAGATTTGCATAGTAGCGGTTTTTGATCGCTGAAAATAAATGAAGCGTCCTGCATCTTTACGATGCAGGACGCTTCATTTATACATAGGACTCCTGATCTTCCGTGCGTATCAAGTCCTTAACACCAAAGTCGTACGTTCCCTTTCTTCCCCGGAACCGCTTACTTCGTTTTAATATTTGGTTTATAAAATAAACTAGTTTATATTTGTCCGGATATTTAATCCCTTAGTATGTCCAGATTCAACCTTTATCTATATATCCTTATTTGTTCTCCATTGTTGTCGTTGGCGCAGATTAAAATCACCGGAAAGGTCACCGACAGTAAAAAACACCCGCTGGCCGGCGTTAATATCGCGGTAAAGGGTTCCTACGACGGCGCCACTACTACTGCCGATGGTTCCTTTTCTTTTGCTACTACCGCTAATGGCGAACAGTTATTATCGGCTACGCTGACCGGCTACCAGACGCTGGAGCTGAAAGTGAATACCAGCACCGACCAGCAGTTGAATATCGTGCTGAAGAGCGCTGTTAACGCATTGCGGGTAGTGACGATATCTGCCGGTAGCTTCGAAGCCAGCGATGATAAAAAGGGTACGGTGCTGAAACCGTTGGATATTGTGACAACAGCAGGAGCCGGAGCAGATATTGCCAACGCTATTAAAACATTACCTGGTGCTCAGCAAACGAACGACCGGGAAGGCCTGTTTGTACGCGGCGGTACCGGTTATGAAACCCAGACACTGATAGATGGTATGTTGGTCAGGAATCCTTTCTCCAGCAGTTTGCCTGATATTCCGGGACGTGGCCGTTTTTCCCCTTTCCTGTTTAAGGGTACTACCTTCAGCAGTGGTGGGTATTCCGCTCAATATGGACAGGGCTTATCTTCCGCCCTCATCCTCGAATCAGTTGACTTACCGGAGCGCTCCTCTTCTTCTGTAGGTGTGTCGGTGATTGGTGTAAGCGCCGGCGTAGACAACCTGTCGAAAGATAAAAAAACATCTTACGGCGTAGAAGCTGATTACACTAATCTCGCTCCTTATTTCAATGTTTTTAAGCCCAAACAGGCGCCTAACCTGGGCCCTGAAATTATTGGTACCTCTGTAAACTTCCGCCGGAAGACATCCAAAACAGGGATGCTTAAATTTTATGGTTATGGGAACTGGACAAAGATGGGCTTTAATAAAAACAGCCTGGAATATCCGGGTTATACAGAGTCGTTCAAACTGCATAACAACAACGTATATACGAACCTGACTTATCGTGAAAACATTGGGCACGACTGGCATTTATATGCAGGTGCATCTTTTAGTTCCAATACCGATAATATTAATGCAGATACCTTACTGAAAAATTATGCACCTACACTCATCCGCGTGCAATCTGATCTAAGCCAGTCAAAGCTGATGTTATATAAGAACCTGGGCCGCTTTTCCGTGTTGCGTTTCGGAGGCGAGTACCAGTATGCGGTTGAGAAATCAACGATGAATGGGTATCATGCCAACTATGTAGACAACTACACCGCTGCTTTTGCGGAAGGAGATGTTTACTTTACACCCAGCTTTGTAGGACGTGTGGGCGGCCGGGCAGAATATACTTCCATACTGGGTAAAATGAATTTTGCACCCCGGGTATCGTTGGCCTATAAAGTAAATAACTACAGCCAGTTTTCCATTGCTTATGGCGACTACTACCAGAAGCCGGAGCCACAGTATATCCGCTTCGATAATTATCTCGGCTATATGAAAGCGACACACTATATCGTCAGCTATCAGCGGGTGGCCAGTGATTATACCTTCCGTACCGAATTATTCTATAAGAAATACAGTGACCTGGTAAAAACGGTTCCTTCTTATAATAACAACGGTAGTGGCTATGCACAGGGAATAGAGGTATTCTGGCGTGATCGCAAAAGTATTAAGAACGTGGATTACTGGATCTCTTATTCTTATCTGGATACCAAACGTAATTATCTGAATTATCCTTCCCGGGTACAACCTGATTTTGCGGCAAATCATACTGCCAGCGTAGTGTATAAGCACTTTTTTCCTAAACTCAGTACTAACCTGGGGTTAACGTATACTTTTGCTACTGGCCGTCCTTATTACAATCCTAATTTACCGGCCGACAAATTTATGTCTGAGAAAACGATCACTTACAATGCAGTAGGGGTGAGTGCCAGTTACCTGACTTCCATCCGGAAAGCCTTTACCATCTTTGTTTTATCTGTGAGCAATGCGCCGGGGAACAAGCAGGTATTTGGTTATCATTACTCCAGTGATGGTTTGCGCCGGGAGGAGATTACTCCAAATGTTCCAAGATTTATTTTCCTGGGTATGTTTATGAATTTTGGCATAGACAGAAGACAGGATGTTATTAATAACCTCTAATCACAATACATATGAAACGTATCTTTCTTGCTTTTTTATTTACCGGTAGTCTGGCTACCGCAGCGATGGCCCAAAGTGCTCAGTACCAGGATGCTATGGTAAAGCAAACATCCGACCTGGACAGCAGCAGCACTTTTACCCCGGATGGGTTACAACAAAAAGCCAACACTTTTGAGCGCATTGCAGATGCGGAGAAAAGTCAGTGGTTACCTTATTACTATGCTGCTTATATGCAGGTGATGCAGGCTTTTATGCTGAAAGATAAAGCGCAGATCGACCCGTTGGCAGATAAGGCAGAAAGCAACCTGGATAAGGCGGAAGCGCTGAACCCGAAAAGCTCTGAGATAGCCTGTATCCGCTCATTAGTGGCCACAGCAAGGCTCACCGTAGATCCGATGACCAGGGGCATGAAATATGGCGCTGAAGCGGCTTCACAGCTGGAACAGGCCAAAGGTCTGAACCCGGAAAATCCCAGGGTGTATATGTTACAGGGACAGTCGCTGTTGTTTACACCAGAGCAGTTTGGTGGTAGTAAGTCAAAAGCTAAAACCACGCTGGAACAGGCATTGGAGAAGTTTGCAGCCTTCAAACCAGAAAGCAACATTGCACCACATTGGGGAGAGGCTTATACCCGTAAACTGCTGGAGGCCAGCCAGAAATAATTTTGGAAATTTTTATTCGGATATTAATTATTTTGTTTGCATTGCACGTAAATCATTGAAACAAAATAGCTAAGTATCCAAGTAGCTACATCGAAAATCTAACTCATGGACTTTAAAGATCTGGACCCGGTACTACATTCTCAATTGCGGCTGGCTATTATGTCGGTGTTGATCAGTGAACAGGAAGCGGAGTTTACGTTTCTGAAAGAGAAAACCAATGCAACAGCGGGGAATCTGAGTGTACAGATCAATAAATTACGGGACGCCGATTATATCACAGTGGTTAAACAATTCAAGGATAACTATCCGCAAACCATGTGTAAGATCACGGGTACCGGCAAGAAAGCCTTTGAGAACTATGTGGCATCTATCCAGTCGTATATTGGTGCCGGCAGGCGCAAAGCGTAAGGTATAAAAGCAAAAACTATTGAGGCGAATGAACGAAGCGAGGGTAATATCTGCTTTATTCATTCGCCTCAATAGCTTTTTGCTTTATGTTTTAAGCCTACTCGGAGGCCAGTTCTGTTTTCTTCAGCGGGTTCCGGGTATTGTCGGCATAGCGTGACCGTTGTTCCAGTATTTCCAGGCATGTAAAAATGGCCTGTCTGAAAGAATCCGGATCCGCCAGGTTTTTGCCGGCGATATCAAAGGCGGTGCCATGGTCAGGAGAAGTACGTACAATGCCCAGTCCGGCGGTATAGTTGATACCATTGCCGCTGGCTAGTGATTTGAACGGAATAAGGCCCTGGTCGTGGTACATCGCCAGTACGCCATCGAACTGTTTAAACATTTCACGGGCAAAGAAGGCATCGGCACTGTAGGGTCCGAAGCACAGGATGCCATTGCCTTTGGCATGCCTGATAGCGGGGGTGATCTGTTCTATTTCTTCGCGGCCTATCAGGCCTTCATCGCCGGCATGAGGATTGAGTCCCAACACGGCAATACGAGGCTGATCAATACCAAAATCTTTTACCAGGCTATCTTTCATCAGCTGTAATTTACCGAGGATGTTTTCCTTGGTAACATGCTTTGCTACGTCTGCCAGCGGTACATGTTCGGTGAGCAGGCCCACCCGCATATTGTCGGCAGTCATAAACATCAGCACGTCCTTAGCGTTGAAGGCATCCCGCAGGTAAGGAGTATGGCCGGTATAGTTGAAATTGGCACTCTGTATATTGTTTTTATGGATTGGGGCAGTTACAAGTCCGCTGAGGTAGCCTTCCTGCATACATTTGATGGCTATTTCCAGTGCCCGGGCGGCGTATTTGCCACCGGTTTCGTTCAAAACGCCGGGTGTGATCTGTACCTCTTCTTCCCAGCAGTTGTACACATTCACCTGTTTATGATTCAAACGGGTAAAATCCTTGATGCTCTGGTAATTGAAGTTGTTTTCATTCATCAGCTTCCGGTAAAAGTTGATGGTTTTGTTGGATGCAAAAATCACCGGCGTGCAAAATTCCATCATACGTGTATCTAAGAACGTTTTGATGATAATTTCTGCGCCAATGCTGTTGATATCACCGATGGTGATACCGATTACCGGTTTGTTGATCTGGATGGTACTCATGCTGTATTACCTCAATGAGTGGCAAAGATAGTGATTTAGCTTTTAGCTTTTAGCCATTAGCTTTTAGTAAATGCCAGGGGGATCATGTTATGCATATTCAACGCATTTGCTAAAAGCTAATGGCTAGCTAAAAGCTAAATCGCTATCTTTGCCGGATCAATGTATACACTAAAGAAATCACTCGGCCAGCATTTCCTCACGGATGAAAATATCTCCCGGAAAATTGTGGAGTCGTTACCTGTAACCGAAGGCCAGCAAGTACTGGAGGTAGGTCCCGGTGGAGGCGCCATCACGAAATACTTGTTACAGCTGCCAGGCATTCAGTTCAAGGCCATAGAGCTGGACACAGAAAAGGTACAGTTCCTGGAAAAGACCTACCCGGCTATCCAGGGAAAACTGATTAATGAAAGCATCCTGGATGCTGCCCTGCCTTTTGAGGGTTCTTTCCGCCTGATTGGCAATTTCCCGTATAATATATCTACGCAGATCATGTTCAGGTTGCTTGAATGGCGCAGCCAGGTGGATGTAGTAGTAGGGATGTTCCAAAAGGAAGTAGCCCAGCGGATTGCCGCGCCGCATGGCAACAAGGAATATGGTATTCTCAGCGTGTTGTTGCAGGCCTATTATAAAATTGAATATTTGTTTGAAGTACATGAAAACTGCTTCAATCCGCCACCGAAAGTGAAATCTGCCGTGATCCGCCTTACCCGGCTGGAGCAACCGGTAGATATCGCCTCTGAGCGCAAATTTTTTGTACTGGTAAAAACGGCATTCGGCCAGCGTCGCAAGCAGTTGCGTAACCCGCTGAAAACGATGTTCGACAAGGAGCTGCTAGCGCAGGATCCCATCTTTACAAAGAGAGCTGAAGAGTTGAGTGTGGCTGATTTCGCAGCATTATCCCATAAGATGATATGAGCAGGAAAGTATTAATTACCGCAAAAGCGCATCCTTATTTAATTGAACAGCTGGAAAACAAAGGTTTTGAAGTCATCTACCAGCCGTCTGTTTCGTACGATGAAGTATACAGTGCTATCGGAGATTGTGTAGGACTGATTGTTACTACCCGTATTCATGTAGATAAGCATATTATTGATCATGCCCCGCATTTGCAATGGATAGGCCGTTTGGGCTCCGGTATGGAACTGATTGATGTGCCTTATGCCGAAAGCAAGGGTATTCATTGTGTGAGCAGCCCGGAAGGAAACCGGGATGCAGTAGGAGAGCAGGCCGTGGGCATGCTGCTTTGCTTGCTGAACAATGTGCTGAAAAGCAGCCTGGAACTGAGAGCAGGTATCTGGGAGCGAGACGGCAACCGGGGATATGAACTGAATGGTAAAACCGTTGGCATTATCGGCTATGGAAATACCGGCAGTACCTTTGCCCGCAAGCTGCAGGGGTTTGATGTGAATATCCTCGCATACGATAAGTATAAGACTGGTTTTAGTACCGGCGCGGTGAAAGAGAGCACCATGGAGGAGATATTCCGGGAGGCGGAAGTGGTGAGTTTACACCTGCCGCTAACGGCGGAAACAAAGCACCTTGGCAACGCGGCCTTTTTTGCCTCCTTTGCCCGGCCGGTGTGGTTTATGAATACGGCGAGAGGCAAGCTGGTGAACAACCGGGACCTGATTGCCGCCTTACAGAGCGGAGTGCTGGCAGGCGCCTGCCTGGACGTGCTGGAAAACGAAAAATTAGCGACATATAATAACGAGGAAAAGGAACAATTGGCCTGGTTGCTGAAAGCGCCTAACGTGGTGGTAACACCGCATATTGCCGGTTATTCCCATCAGGCGAGCATTAAGATGGCCCGCATTGTATTAGAGAAATTAAACATTTTATAAACCTGTCAAGCGCAGGTTGAATTTCGGGGTAAAATATTGATTATCAATTATTTTAATCCGGAAATAAGACCCTTTTTTCTTTATAGGAAATTCATTATATTTGCAATAATACCAGTAAACAACGCTTCTGTGCAAATGGAGGCGTTGATTTTTTTTTCTTATAACCAAAAAAACACAGCAGGTTATGTCTGGCATAAATTACGTTACGAAAGAAACCCTGGATCAGATGATGAATGAATTGACCCAACTTAAAACCAAGGGTCGGGCCGAAATTGCGCGGGCTATTTCAGAAGCTAGAGAAAAGGGAGACTTGAAGGAAAATGCCGAATATGATGCCGCCAAAGAAGCGCAGGGCTTGCATGAAGCTAAAATTGCAACGCTTGAAAGCGCGATAGCAACATCGCGTATTGTGAGTGCAGATGCTATTGATACCTCCAAAGTATCTATCCTTTGTAAAGTAACTATCACGAATGTAGCTAATAAGAAGACGGTTACCTACCAGATCGTTTCTGAAACAGAAGCTGATCTCAAGGCTGGCAAAATTTCTGTGACTTCTCCTATTGGCAAAGGCTTACTGGGGAAACATGTAGGCGATGTAGCCGAGGTGCAGGCGCCGAACGGGCAGGTTAAGTTCAAAATTGATAATATAACTGCATAGGCGCTACTGGCACTTTTTCATGATATTTGCAGGGTTGCATTCATTTGCAACCCTTTTTTTATTTTACATTGACATTAAGAACCTGATCATATGAGCATCTTCATGAAAATTATCAAAGGTGAGATTCCAAGCTATAAAATAGCGGAGAATGAACATTTCTATGCTTTCCTGGATATTTTCCCGCTGGTAAAAGGACATACCCTGGTGATTTCCAAAACAGAGACAGATAAGTTTTTTGATGTATCGGATGCGCTGCTGGCAGAATGGCTGCTGTTTGCCAAGCCTATTGCCCACGCAATTGAAAAGGTAATACCCTGTAATCGTGTAGGCGTTAGTGTGGTAGGGCTGGAGGTTGCGCACGCGCATATGCACCTGATACCGATTAATTCGGCAGATGATATGAATTTTTCCCGCAGTAAGCTAAAGCTGTCTGTAGAAGAATTTAAGGAGATACAAGCGCAGATCATCGCTGCGTTGTAACAGTTATCTGGCTGGGGGTATATTGAACCGGAATCCTACACCATGTACTGTTTCCAGCTTGATTTGCGGATCTGATTTGAAATGTTTCCTTAGCTTGGTAATAAAAACATCCATACTGCGTCCGAGGAAATAGTCGTCTTTTCCCCATACGTTGGAAAGTATGTCTTCTCTTTTAAGTGTTTTATTGGGGTTGTTACAGAAATATTTAAGCAGATCCGCTTCCTTTTGGGTAACGGAAATGGATATCTCTCCATTGGAAGTATAGAGGCGAAGGTCTTCATAATCGAAGGTGAGTTGTCCGATGGCAAAGAGGTGTGCCTTATCTTTTCCCCGGCTCATGGTCCGTTTCAGGAAAACTTCGATCCTCAGGATCAGTTCCTGCATGCTGAAGGGTTTGCTGATATAGTCGTCAGCACCGGTTTGGAGACCTGCTATTCTGTCTTCTTTTTCATTTTTGGAAGTGAGGAATAATATAGGAACGTGGTCATTGAGTTCGCGGATCTGTTGTGCGAGTTGTAGGCCGTCTTTTTTGGGCATTACCACATCCAGTAAGCAAATATCAAATGATCGCGCCTGGAATTGTTCCCATGCTGCCTGGCCGTCGATACTGTGCACTACTTCATAACCCGCTTCTTCCAATCGTTTTTTCGTAACCGCACCAATATTTTGATCATCTTCCACCAATAGGATTCTTGCTTTCATATCTGCCTGATGCTGATTAATATAAAAAAGCTTGTTATATAACCTGTGTGTAACAATTGATGGTCACTTTTCATAGTCAAGCTATTATTCCGGCGCCCGGCCGTTAGCTTTAAATGGGTTTTGAATTTAAACCAAAGTAACTACAATTTACGGATTTACGAAATAACCTTTTCACCTGGTAGTTTTTATCGGGCAATCCTTTCCGGATGCCGCTGCAGGAACTGCTCCCAGCCTTTTGCCTTGCTAACGCCTGCGAGGGGGCTGCTTTCCTGGTAAAAATGGCAAACAGCTACGGCGAGGGCATCTGTAGCATCAAGGTAATCAGGGCGTTCGGCGATACGGAGAATGCGTTGCAACATGAGCCACACCTGTTCCTTATCAGCATTACCATTGCCGGTAACAGATTGTTTTACTTTTTTCGGGGAATATTCTGTGACAGTCAGTCCTCCCTGTATGGCTGCAGCAATAGCTACTCCCTGGGCCCGGCCCAGTTTAAGCATACTTTGTACGTTCTTGCCAAAAAAGGGGGCTTCAATAGCAAAACCCGTAGGCTTGTGCTGTTGAATGAGTTCCTGTACCCTGCAATGAATCAGCTGTAGTCGTTCGTAGTGATCTTTGAATTTGGATAGCTTTAGTACATCCATCTCTAGGAGACTGGCCTTTTTTCCTTCGATAAGTATAAGCCCATAGCCCATTACGAGGGTACCGGGGTCAATGCCGAGAATTATTTTTGACTTGTTTGCCAACCACAGTTTATTTTTGCCAAAATTTGACTATCTGAACAAAAGTACCAAAATAATTCTCAATTACTTATTAGGAGCAGGGCTTTTTGCCTGGTTGGCCTATTCTATTTACTCGCAACTGATTCACCGCGACAATCTCCAGTTGTCCTTGCAGCATATGTGGAATACCCTGCAGGAGAAAGGCTGGGTGGGCATCTTCCTGGTAACAGTACTGATGCTTTTTAACTGGGGGCTGGAAGCCCGTAAGTGGCAAACACTGGTAGCGCCGCTGGAAGAAGTTTCTTTTCTGAGAGCATTCAGCGCCATCCTTTCCGGGGTGTCGCTCTCTATCAATACCCCAAATCGTGTAGGCGAATACGGTGGTCGCATCCTTTACCTGAAGAACAAGAATAAGCTCAAAGCTATTGCCGCAACCATAGTAGGAAGTTTCAGCCAGCTGATAGTGACTATTATTTTTGGGTTAACTGGTTTACTTTACTATATCAACAACTTCGCGCTGGCAAAGGAGAGCGCTTTCCTGAGCCCTTCTGTATGGCAGAAAATAATCTTCTTCGCCGGTATTCTTATTTGTGGCCTGACGATATTGTTATATTTTCGGCTACAAATTATTTTGTCTGTATTTGAAAAGGTACCTTTCCTGCGTAAAGCAAAGGTGTTTGTACAGATCATTGTTAAATACTCATCCGGCGAATTATGTTACCTGTTGCTGCTTTCAGCCCTCCGGTATATAGTCTTCTCGGCACAGTATTTGATTTTGTTGGACGCACTTGGCATGGAATTCATGTGGTGGCAGGCCTTTTTATTGAATAGTGTAATTTACCTGGTGATGGCAGGAGTTCCTACTATCGCTATTGCAGAACTGGGAGTACGTGGAAAAGTAAGTATCTTTTTTCTTGGGTTGCTTAGCTCCAATACCATGGCCATCATAGCCGCCACGGTAGGTATTTGGCTGATAAACCTCGTAGTGCCGGCTGTTCTGGGAAGTGTGTTGTTGTTAGGAGTAAAAATTTTTAAGGAAAAATAGCTTCGATCAATGAAGTATCTTCTACTCATAATTTTATGGCTTTCCTGTATTCAACCCGTTGAAGCGCAAAATGATTTTTGCTCTATCCGCAATACCAGCTTTAATGCCGGCGAAAGTATCACCCTGAAAGTATTCTATAATCTTGGTAAAATGTACGTAGGAGCCGGAGAAGCTACTTTTAACGTCGGCCTCGAACGCTTCGCTAACCGCGACGTATACCACGTGGTGGGAGACGGTAAAACCTACCGCGCCTACGACTGGATCTTTAAAGTACGCGATAAATACGAAAGCTATATAGATACCGCTACCCTGCAACCCCTGAAGTTTGTCCGCAACGTAAATGAAGGTGGTTATAAGATCTTTAATAACGTGGTCTTTAACCAGGCAGGACACCAGGCCATCAGTACCAACGGCACCTTCACCGTGCCCCCCTGTGTGCAGGATGTGATCAGCGCCATCTATTATGCCCGGAACATCAATTTCGACAAATACAATGCCGGCGATAAAATCCCTTTTGGCATGTTCCTCGACGACCAGGTGTATAATATTTACATCAGGTATATGGGCAAGGAAGAGGTAAATACCAAATTCGGCAAGTTCAGGGCTATTAAATTTAAACCCCTCCTGATCAAGGGAACCATCTTCGAAGGCGGTGAGAAAATGACGGTATGGGTAAGCGACGACGCCAATAAAGTGCCGCTGCGCATAGAAAGCCCCATATCTGTGGGCAATATCGTAGTAGATATGATCAACTACAGTAACCTCCGCTACCCCTTTACTTCGCTGCTGAATAAGAAATAAAGCTCCCGAAAGGCGCCTCATAGTAATAGTTTTAACAATTTATTTGAGGGCGGAAGCCCAAATTTTACCGACCTTTCGTGCCGCAGAAAAACTTTATATTTGTTATAATCAATCCTTTATGATTATGGAAGAACGTAAACCGAAAATATTACTGGCTGAGGATGATACCAATCTGGGTATGGTGCTGAAAAACTACCTGGAGCTGAATGACTATGATGTGGAATTATGCCGCGATGGTATCCTGGCCCTGGCAGCCTTCCGCCGCGAGAAATTTGACATCTGTCTGCTGGACATTATGATGCCGAATATGGACGGCTTTAAGCTGGCAGAAGAAATCAGGGACGTAGATCCTGATATTCCTTTGTTCTTCCTTTCTGCCAAAACCATGAAGGAAGACATTATACAGGGATATAAACTCGGCGCAGACGATTATATCTCCAAACCTTTCGACAGTGAACTATTGCTGCTGAAAATCAAAGCCATCCTGAAACGCAACCAGGAACTCAACAACAAGGAAGAAGAAGTGCACGAATTCGTAGTGGGGTCTTATGCCTTCAACTCCCGGCTGCGTACACTTACTCATAACAATGAAACACATACGCTCTCCCCGAAAGAGAACGAATTGCTGCACATGTTATGCGAACATAAAAATGACCTGCTGCCACGGGAACTGGCGCTGAAAAAAATATGGGGTAGCGATACTTACTTCAATGGCCGTAGTATGGACGTATACATCGCCAAACTGCGCAAATACCTGAAAGATGATACCAATATTGAAATCGTGAATATTCACGGAAACGGCTTCAGATTGGTAGTGAAGGAAGCGTAACGCATAAAACATAAAGCTATTGAGGCGAATGAACAAAGCGAGTCTGATATCCGCTTTGTTCATTCGCCTCAATAGCTTTATGTTTTATGCGTTACGCCCTAAGCGTTATGTTTCCTAAAAAAGAAGATTACTACCTCCTCTGTACGAGGTTTTTCCCAGGTGTATATACGCTTTCTCAGTGACCTCCCGGCCCCTTGGCGTGCGTTTAATAAAACCCTCCTGTATCAGGAACGGCTCATATACTTCTTCCAGTGTACCCGGTTCTTCACCTACCGCAGTGGCAATAGTGGTAATTCCCACGGGACCACCCTTGAAGTTTTCGATGATCACATTGAGTATCCGGTTATCCATTTCATCCAGACCGTATTCATCTACATTCAGTGCTTTCAGGCTTAACTGGGCAATTTCCATATCTATGACCCCGGTACCAATTACCTGGGCAAAATCACGCACCCGGCGCAGTAGTCCGTTCGCAATACGGGGAGTACCCCGGGAACGGCGCGCTATTTCGTTCGCGGCATCAGAAGTGATTTTTGTATTGAGAAGTCCTGCCGCACGCCACAGAATCTTTTGTAAAGTAGCGGCACTGTAGTATTCCAGTCTCGATTTAATCCCAAAACGCGACAACAGCGGGGCTGTCAGCAAACCAGACCTGGTAGTAGCGCCTATCAGCGTAAACGGCTGTAGGTTAATCTGTATGGAACGCGCACTGGGGCCTGTATCTATCATTATATCGATACGGTAATCTTCCATCGCGGAATACAGGTATTCTTCCACCACGGTGCTCAACCGGTGTATTTCATCAATAAACAGTACATCTTTATCTTCCAGGTTAGTCAGCAAACCGGCCAGGTCGCCCGGTTTTTCAATCACCGGCCCGGAGGTTTCCCGGATATTTACTCCCAGTTCATTGGCCACAATGCGCGACAGGGTGGTTTTTCCCAATCCCGGAGGACCGTGGAACAACACATGGTCAAGCGCTTCGCCACGCATCTTTGCCGCTTTAATAAATATTTTCAGGTTCTCGATAATTTGATCCTGACCCGAAAAATCCATGATTTCCCGGGGACGTATGCTGTTCTCAAACTCTTTATCTGCGGCGCTGAGCTTGGTCTCGTCTGGTCTTAAAGGCTGATTGGACATAATTGTATATGCCCAAAAATACGCAAATATTCAAAGGAAGCGGGCAGCTATTGTCTGTTCGTGTTTAGATGATTATATTCAGTGTACAAAACTCCATCCCGACTATGTCAAAGTATCTGTTGTTAACTGCCCTATTCATCTGTTGTATCAGCAGTTTGCCGGTAGCGGCCCAATCAACATTTAAAGCCCACGATACCTGGCTGTATCGCCTGGAACAGGACTCTTATTATTTATCGGATCAGCACCAACACACCGAAAAAGTATATCGCCTCACCATTATAGGCGTAAATAAAGATGGCTCCGCAGATGTAACAGCTGCGCTGCAAAGTTCGCTGGTAACGGGCAATGATCAAATGACCACTAAGTATAACTCAGCCGACCGGGAAACCTATAATAGTAAACAGGGCACAATACCCGACATGTTCCTGCTCTATAGGCCGCTGGCCTTCAAAGTATTTGCAAATGACAGTATTGGAGAGGCTACCAACGCGGCAGCCTTAGCCGCCATAGTTGGCGATGAAATGGGGTTGGAGCAGCCAGACAGGGAGCGGCTGGCCCAAACCTGGAAAATATTGCCTTCGCAAATAATGGGACTATTTGCTCCTTCAGTTCCCAGGGTCGACGAAAATTACCAGTGGAAGACGGGAGAATGGGATTACCGGGTGGCGGAGATAGAAAAGGGAACTGTGAAAATTACAGGCAGGAATGATCATGTTCCCGACAGTATGCACCGGTTAATTACTGCTTCGTATACACTTCCCCGTAGTAAAAGAGAAACGCTGGCATTTGAATACGCCAACAAGCCGGCAACTGGGCAACAGGCGCCCTGCACCACATTAAAGGGCACGTTGCTGCCTGCCGGGACTACGCTACCAAAGGCAGATACAGCCTTTTACAGGGCGTTGGTACAAATGAGTTATTACAGTAATTCGCTGATGGCAAAGGGAGAGATGGACTCGGCCAAAGTAGCTGATTTCCTGGCTTTGAATATGCCCCGATATGGTAACGACCTGGTGTTTAAACTGGCCCGGCTGGACCTGCGCTTCAGTAATTCTGAGCATATGTATGAGCTGTATAACAATGTACTAATGGAAGTGCCTTCCTACGCCCTGGCCAATAGCTCATCGCACTTGTTTAATAAACTGGGGAGTACGGTGGTCCGGAATATTGATTCTTCAATGCTGTTGGTGAAATTGTTATCCGCCCATCCTGCGATGCTCAATTCCTGGTTGGATCAATCCTTTTCCCAGTCTCTGCAAAGTGAAAAGTTTGACACAACAGGCGCCAGAGAGGAGTTCAGAAGAAGAGGGGTGAGTGAAAAAAGGATAGCCGAAATATTTGAAGAAGTCCGCAAAATGCCGGCTGCTTCACAGGAAATGATAAATCGGCTGATGATGGAAAAAGACAGTTCCCTGCGGGCTTCCGTTAGACCCATGGCACTATGGAACCGGGCAATGCATACAACGGATACGGTTATACTAAAAGAGTTAGCCCTCGAAGTAGCCAATGTCACACCTGCAGAGATGACCATGGGTAAAGCCGCCCGCTATGAACTCATGGTACATGACATACTCCGCAAGGCAAAACTGGATAAAACCGCAGATGTTTTGCTGGACAAAACGCTGGAAAACCTGCAGCGGAACCAGGCTGATACGGCTTTCTGGACGGCACATCCTGAATGGAGAGATAAGAAGTTTGCTAACAAAAATATCCTGGGGCATGTATGGTACCTGAAATACCAGCAAACCGCTCCGCAGGATAAAAAAGCCGCACTGAACTACCTGGCCCTGGCGGCAGCAAGTGCACCACGAAACAATATAGAAAAAGTATACGAGAGCTTTTATGACCGTGTTTTTCTGCATTCAGAAGAAGATTATAACCCAAAGTTTGCAGAAGAGCTGTCTGCAATGGGTAAGCCGGAGGAAGCCATGAAGGTGCTTTCCAGGCAGCTGATGACGCAGCCCGATAAACTGGACGAGACCAGGGCGCTATTTGAGAAGAATTTTCCCGGTAGGTCCTTCCAGGACTATTTCCGCAACGTATTGCTCAAGGAGTGGGACCAGGCGCCTGATTTTACGTTGACCGGCATGAACAAGGAAAGTTATCGTTTGGCGGACTATAAAGGAAAATGGTTGTTGCTGGATTTCTGGGGTACCTGGTGCTCGCCCTGCCGGGCCGATTTGCCCCATCTGAATAAACTGGCAGCCGAGATCAATGCGGGCAGCCATCCCGGTAACGCAATACTGGCGGTATCCTGCAGGGAATCCCTGGAAACAGCCCGGGATTTCATGGCGGATAACAGATATGTATTTTCTGCAGCACATTCCGACGGCAAAATAGAAAATCTGTATAAAGTACGTGGTTATCCTACCAAAGTGTTAGTTTCACCTGATGGGAAAATGCTAGACTTGCAGTTTGGCGCTGACTATGCTGCCATTTTAAAATCTTACAGCGATCTCTATTTTAAAGAAGATAAAACCGCAACACCGGTAATAAAGGTAGACAACAAGAAAAAGGACTAACCGCTTATATGAAGAAATCACTGTTATTATTTTTTGCCGCAGGCAGTATGGCTGTCTCCGGATACGGACAAGATATAAAGGAAAAGGAAGTAGCCCGCATTATCAGTACGCTGGCGGCCGACGATATGGGTGGCCGTTTGCCGGGCACTCCCGGCATTGAAAAGGCTGCACAGTTTATCAGTAATGAGTTTACACAGACCGGTCTGCAACCTTTGGCAGGCGAAAAAAGCTTTCTGCAGGAATTCTGGAAATACCGGTTGCATCCAACCAGTGTATCCTTTATCGTTAGTGAAGGAATGAAGGATTGGCCCGTTATCGCTGTGGGCGCAGGGCGCAATTTCGACTGGGACAAAAAGAATGGTTATGCAGAAGTCCATGTAAAGGATCCGGGTGCATTGATGAAGATTTTGCGTAATCAGCAGGCCGTCACCCAAAATACCCTGGTATGGCTCGCGCCTTCCATGGCTGGTTACCTGGGTGATTTAACAGCCCATTTTTCTGAGCGCAGTTATGATACAAAGGAAGAACTGGAAGCAGCCTCTGCTAAAGCACCGGAAGACAAACAAATTATCCTGGCTTTTGAGCAGGAGCCTGTGGCAGATACGGCTACCTGGAGCATTCATATCCGCCGGGATATTAACAGCCAGCATTTTGCAAACGTAGCTGGTATGATAAAGGGCAGCGCCAAACCCGACGAATATGTGGTGTTTTCCGGTCACTACGATCACCTGGGCACGCTGCCAGCAGTTGCTGGCGACAGCATTGCCAATGGTGCCGACGACGATGCGTCCGGTACTACAGCCGTGATCATGCTGTCCAAATATTTCAAAAAGCACCCACCGGTACGCTCCATTATCTTCGTAGCCTTCACTGCAGAAGAAACCGGTGGCCATGGCTCCCGTTATTTCTCCGAAAAGCAGGATCCCGATAAAGTAGTCGCTATGTTTAATATTGAAATGATCGGTAAGGAATCCAAATTTGGCGAAAACAGCGCATTTATTACCGGTTTTGAACGTTCCGATTTCGGTCCCATCCTGCAACGTAACCTGAAGGGATCCTCTTTTAACTTCTATCCCGATCCTTATCCGGAGCAGAACCTGTTTTACCGGTCAGACAACGCCACGCTGGCCAGACAAGGGGTACCGGCACATACTATTTCCACCACACAAATAGATAAGGATAAATTTTATCATACAGTCGATGATGAACTATCAACACTCAATATCAAAAATATCACCGACATCATCCAGGCCATTGCCATCAGTGCAGGCACTATTGTAAATGGAACGGATACGCCTACACGAATTGAAAAGGCATCCCTCTAAAAGCAAACACAAACACAAACACAAACATCAATCACAAACCGCTAACCGCTAACAGCTTCCACACTCATATATTGATCCGGTTACGCATTGCTTAACCGGATCATTCTTTTTTAATTAACAATGAATGAATGTTTTTTTCCAAATTCTTTGTTAAATTTACCGGGTAATTTTCCCCAATTAGTCATTTAAAACCATATCTATAATGAAAACCGGAATCCTACAATTCTGCGGTGCTATAGGCATTGCGAGTATCCTGCTATCGTCATGTTCTAACAAGGACATGGCCGGGCCTGATACAGAACAGCCAATTGACAACTCTGACGTTGCCAGCGTGAACTACGAAATTTCAACGATCAATCAAACTTCCACACTAACTCCTGATGCTTCAGGACGCTTGTCTGCTATCACAGGAGACGCGGCCATGGCTAAGGCAGCATCCGGTGGTTTTGACATCACCTGGGACACCGCTACAGCACGTTTGAGAGAAATTCGCTTTGATGCAAAACGCGGAAAAGATGAACTTGAATTTAAACTGACAACAGACCGCCAGGTAGACCTGAAACAGGTACCTGCTTTACTGGGCGCTATTAAAATTCCGAAAGGCACTTACCAACAGGTGAGAGTGTATGCAAGAGTAGAAGGCGACAAAAAAGATCCGGCAGTAAGACTGAAAGGTTTTATCACCTGGGAAAGCAAAAAGATCCCGGTTGAAATCCTGCTCTCCGGCCGTATTGAACTGATGGCAAAAGGAAAAGATGTAGTGGTGACCGACACTAAAATTGACTGGAAAGGTTCCCTGAAAATATCCATGGACCTGATCCTTACCAAATTGCAGATCGGCGACTTCACCGGTTCCTTTACCAATGGTAAATTACAGATCAGTGTAGACATCAATGGCAACCTCCACAACAAAGTGGTTGATGCCCTGGAAAACAGCATGTCTGTTGAGCATACACACGATTAAGTAGATTTAAATTAAACAAAAAGAGGCGGTATCTGGTGATGCCGCCTCTTTTTGTTTGGAGTAAAACTTATTTAATCATCACTTCCGCATATACTGCAAAGTGGTCCGACGCATATCGTCCTTCCCAGGTTTCAGAAATGCTGGCGTGTTTGAGTATATTGAACTTCCCTTTCAGGAAAATATAGTCAATCGGTTCATTTTCCATTTCAGCAATATGCCATCCGTTGAAAGTGCCTGCAGGACCGAAATGTGGCGTTTGACTGATGGTTTTACTATCTGTTAAATGCAGCGGGTCGTTTGGATTCATGATGAGCTGTATAGGTTCATCAGATGGAATAGCGTTGAAGTCGCCGGTGATGATCGCCGGGGTATTCCCTGCCAATGCATGCACCTGTTGCAGTAACAGCTTAGCACTTTCTCTGCGGGCAATTTTTCCTTTGTGATCAAAGTGTGTATTGAAATGGAAGAACACTTTGTTGGTTTTTTTATCCCTGAATTTCCCCCAGGTAACAATACGGGTGCAAGCGCCATCCCAACCTATATGACCGGCTACAGCAGGCGTTTCAGATAACCAGAAGGTTTGGCTGTTCAGTAGTTGTAAGCGGGTGGTATCGTAAAATATAGCGGAGAATTCTCCTTTAGTTTTCCCGTCATCTCTTCCTACACCAATGCTTTTGTAAGCGGGTAAGCGTTGCTGTAATTCCTGCATCTGATCATACAGCGCTTCCTGTACACCAAGTGTATTGGCGCCATAAAACAGTATTGTTGATGCTACTTTGTCTTTACGGTGAGGCCAGGCATTCAAACTATCATCCGGGTTATTATAACGGATATTGAACGTCATTACCTTCAACGGGATCTGTGCCGCAATGGTGCCCATCATCAGGCAGCAAAGACCTGACAGCCATAGTTTTCTCATACCATATCAATTTTAGCGGGTAAAAATAATAACTGTCGTGATAAAACGGGAACCGTCCGGCACATTTTACTATTTCATCATCTCCTTCGGAAATGAGCGGAGAAGATAACAGCATGGAAGTTCTTCTATGCTAAATGAAGAGCCGGCGTGTAACCGGTTAATGGGTATATTGATTCAATTGCAGGATCATATCCGGGTCCGGGCAGTTTTGCAGGTATTTTTCTTTTTCACTGTATCGGCAAACGCCGGGATAATCGCCCCGGAAACCCTGCATATCTTCGATCAGCTGGAAATGCAGATGCGGAGGCCAGCCTCCGTTTTCTGAAGGCGTACCAAAATGTGCCAGTAGCTGACCGGCAGCAACCGGCATGTTTTCATATAAACCTTGCAGGTTAGAAATACTGAGATGACCGTACAGGGTGTAAAAAAGATGGCCATCCAGCTGATGTTGCAAGATGATGGTAGCTCCGTAATCGCCGAAATGATCATTGAAACGGAAGCTATGTACATGTGCGTTCAGCGGGGCATATAGCTGGGTGCCGGCTTCGCCCCATACATCTGTGCCGAGATGCAGCCGTCGCGGTTCTTCTCCGGCATCAAAATGCGGACTTACCGCGTAAATAGTGCGATGCTCCGCATAACCGCCTATGCCCAGGCGGCAACCGCTTTGCAGAAGGGTGTTATCGATATACCTGCTGAACTTGTTGATATCCTGCAGAATAGTTTTAGTCAGCGTTGTATTGTTGGCGGTGAAATCCATTACCAGCAGGGATTCATGTTCTCCTAAAAGCGGGATTACCGGCTTGAAGGTTGACTGATACTTTTTTAAGACCTCCTGTAACATATTTTTTGTGCTTGACTTTCGTCTAAATATAAATATTAATTTGTGGATTAAATAATGATGTCCTTTGCAGTTCCCCGTATATATCAACCTGTTTTCCATACACCTGCCGTTGCATGCCGTCACGGAAACCCTGGGCATGTTTATTGGATTCCGCTACTTTCTGTACCTGCGGAAAAAACAAGGAGATGGTATTGTAAGCAGTAACCGTACCTGGGCTATCATAGGAGCCATTTTCGGGGCGTTGTTTGGCAGCCGCCTGCTGGGCGCACTGGAAAACCCGCCGGGATTGTTGCACGCCCATAACCTGTTGTTATACATCTATCAAAATAAAACTATTGTAGGTGGTTTGCTGGGCGGCCTGCTTGGCGTAGAGCTTATCAAAAAAGCGATAGGGGAGCGGCATTCCACCGGCGACCTGTTTGTATATCCACTCATACTCGCCATGATCATAGGCCGGATAGGCTGCTTTACCATGGGCATTTATGAAGAAACATATGGATTATCCACCTCTTTACCCTGGGGCATGAACCTCGGCGATGGACAATTACGGCATCCGGTATCTCTCTATGAAATTATTTTTTTGATCCTGCTCTGGCAGATGCTGGCCTTTATCAGCCAGCGCCGGCCCCTGGTTAATGGCGCACGTTTCAAACTTTTCATGATCGCTTACCTGCTGTTCCGTTTTCTGCTCGACTTTATTAAACCCGGCTATCGTTTTGCCTTCGGTATAGGATCCATACAGCTGGCTTGTTTGGCAGGACTTTGTTACTACCTGCCCGTTATTTTTTTTCCATCACGACTAATTCAAAAACAATATGCCTGAGAAGAATTACACCTACTACGATTTTACGCTGAGCATCTGCAGTACCTGCCTACGCCGGGTAGACGCCAAGGTGATATTTGAAGAAGGAAAAGTTTTCATGATCAAACATTGTCCGCATCATGGAAGGGAGAAAGTATTGATCGCTACCGATATTGATTATTACAAGAATACACGCAACTATAACAAGCCGTCAGAGGCACCGCAGAAAACCAATACCAGCACTCATTACGGCTGTCCGTATGACTGCGGGTTGTGTGCGGATCATGAACAGCATTCCTGTTTAACAGTGATTGAAGTAACAGATCGTTGTAACCTTACCTGCCCTACCTGCTATGCCATGTCGTCGCCCCATTACGGCCGCCATCGTACCCTGGAGGAAATAGAAGAGATGCTGGATATTATCGTGGAAAATGAAGGACAACCGGACGTAGTACAACTCAGCGGTGGTGAACCTACTATACATCCACAGTTTTTTGAAATACTCGACATCGCCAAACGCAAGCCTATCCGTCACCTGATGATTAACACCAATGGTGTGCGCATTGCAAAGGATAAAGAATTTACCGCCCGATTGGCTACCTATATGCCCGATTTTGAAGTATACCTGCAGTTCGATTCGTTCCGGCCGGCCGCGCTGGAGCGCATGCGGGGTAAGGATTTGACAGACGTACGCCAACAGGCCATTGACAACCTCAACGAAGTAAATCTTAGCACCACGCTGGTGGTAACCCTGCAAAAAGGAGTGAATGAAGATGAAATGGGCGCCATTATCGAGTACGCGTTGAAGCAACCCTGCGTTCGTGGCGTTACCTTCCAGCCAGTACAGGTAGCGGGTCGCACCGATGATTTCGACCCGGCTACCGACCGTATCACGTTAACGGAGGTACGGCAACGCATCCTGGAACAGTCGCCGATCTGGAATGCCAACGATATTATCCCGGTACCCTGTAATCCGGATGCATTGGCAATGGCTTATGCATTAAAAATAGATGGAGCGGTATATCCGCTTACCCGTTATGTAGATCCTGCAGTGCTCCTGAATAATTCCAAAAATACCATTGTGTATGAACAGGATGAAAGACTGCATCAACACATACTGAAAATATTCAGCACCGGTATTTCCACCGATGCTGCGGTGAATGATATGCAGTCGCTGCTTTGCTGTTTGCCACAGGTGCAGGCTCCCGGTCTCGACTATACGAATCTTTTCCGCATCGTGATCATGCGCTTTTTAGATGCATATGATTTTGATGTACGGGCTATCAAAAAGTCCTGCGTACACATTATCCACAAAGACGGGCGTATTATTCCTTTTGAAACCATGAATTTATTTTACAGAGATGATAAAGAAGCATATTTGAAAGAACTGCAGAAAGAGCGTGAATTTGTTCCTGTCATTTAACTAATACTGTATGAGTAAGTTTTTAAGAGATGTATTACTGTTTACCGGTATCCCTTTATTCATTCTGTTACTGATCTGTTTGGGAGGTGATGAAGGTATCATCGGGGCAATGATACTGGCGCTGGTGTTGGTTGGAGCCTACTTCATCCTGGGCCTTATACTCGTTATTGCGGGGCAGTCGCACATAGGTAAAGTGATGCTGCTTTCTTCGGGGATTATTTTGTTGATCGGATTGTCAACTTGTGGAATTATTGCAAGTGGATTGAATTTTCATTAGTAGCTATCATTTTTAACAGATAAATAAAAAGGCCGATCTGAATTAATTCAGACCGGCCCTCGTATTTTAAGGTCAGCGTGAGCATTAAATCACTACGTTGATCATCTTGCCTTTTACAATAATTACTTTTTTAGGGGCTTTCCCTTCCAGCCATTTCTGTACTACATCGTTGGCCAGCACTTCCTTTTCAATATCAGGGATAGCGGCGTCCAGTGAAAAACCCATTTCAGAGCGGGTTTTACCGTTGATGGCTATTGGATAGTTGAACGCGCTTTCTTTGGTATATTGTTCTTCATATACCGGGTAAAGTGCATTCAGGATACTTTCGTTATGCCCCATGTACTGCCACAACTCTTCGCACAAATGCGGCGCATATGGCGTGAGCAATATCAGCAATGGCTCCAGTATGCTGCGTTTATGACAGCGCAGGGTTGCGAGTTCATTTACACAGATCATAAACTGGCTCACCGCTGTGTTATAAGAGAATCCGGCAGTATCGTGATCTATCTTCTGAATTGTTTTGTGTAATATTTTCAGTTCTTCCGGAGATGGAGCCTGCTCATTTACCAGGATGCCTTTTTGCTCGTCGGCAAACAGGCGCCACAGCTTTTTCAGGAAGCGATGTACTCCTTCAATGCCTTTGGTATCCCATGGCTTGGATTGCTCTACGGGACCAAGGAACATTTCGTACATGCGGAAGGTATCAGCACCATATTTTTCCACCAGGTCGTTCGGATTAACGGTGTTGAATAAACGCTTGCTCATTTTTTCGAGCTGTACGCCGCAGATGTATTTGTTGTCTTCGAGGATGAAGGTAGCATCCGCAAAGTCGGGTTTCCATTTCTTAAATGCCGCGGTATCCAGTTCCACGCCATCTACAATGTTCACATCCACGTGCAGTTCATCGGTTTCGTATTGGTCTTTCAATCCATGGGAAACATACTGGTGGGTACCGCGAACACGGTATACCAACCTGGAGCTGCCACCAATCATTCCCTGGTTGATCAGGGATTTAAACGGTTCTTCAAAACCAATATGTCCGAGATCAAACAGCACTTTTGTCCACATACGTGAATACAACAGGTGCCCTACGGCGTGTTCGGTACCGCCTACGTATACGTCTACCTGGTTCCAGTAGTCGGTGGCTTTGCGATCCGCAAAGGAGTGGGTATTATGCGGATCCATGTAGCGCAGGAAATACCAGCTGCTGCCGGCATACCCGGGCATGGTGTTGGTTTCGCGTTTTACGCCGGGGCCTACATTTACCCAGTCGGTAATGTTGGCCAACGGTCCTTCGCCTTCTTCGCCGGGTTTATAGTTTTCCACGTGAGGTAATTCCAGCGGCAGGTCTTTTTCGTCCATGGCATATGGAACGCCATCTTTGTACACGATCGGGAAAGGTTCACCCCAGTAGCGTTGGCGGCTGAAGCCGGCGTCGCGCATTTTGTAGTTGACTTTCCGTTTACCGATTCCCAGCTCTTCCAGTTTATTGATAACCACATCCATGGCAGGTTTCATGTCCATGCCATCGAGGAAGCCGCTGTTCTGCAGTTTGGCATCTTTAGTAGCATTGGCTTCCTGTCCGTTAAAGGCGTCGCCGATGATATTGGTGATAGGGATGTTGAAATGGGTGGCAAAGCCAAAGTCGCGCTGGTCGCCGCATGGCACCGCCATGATGGCGCCGGTACCATAACCTGCCAGTACATATTCGGCAATCCACACCGGGATTTCCCGGCCATCAAATGGGTTGATGGCGTAGGCGCCGGTGAAACAACCGGTGATTTGTTTTACTTCGGCCATACGCTCACGTTCTGAACGGCTCTGAACGTATTCAAGGTATTTATCTATTTCGCCCTGTTGATCCGGTGTAGTAATCAGTTTTACGAGATCGTGTTCAGGAGCCAGTACCAGGAAATCCACACCGAAGATGGTATCGGGGCGGGTGGTGTATACTTCTACCTGTTCCGGTGAGTTTTTCAGGGCAAACTTCATTTCAGCTCCCTGGCTTTTCCCGATCCAGTTACGTTGCATTTCTTTCATGGCGTCGCTGAAGGATACTGTTTCCAGTCCCAGCAGCAGGCGGTTGGCGTATTCGGTGATTCGCAGGAACCACTGGCTCATTTTCTTCTTGATAACGGGGTGGCCGCCGCGTTCACTCACGCCGTTCACTACTTCGTCGTTCGCCAGTACGGTACCGAGTGCGGGGCACCAGTTTACTTCCGCATGGGCCAGGTAGGCCAAACGGTATTGCATTAATACATCCCGCTGTTCTTTTTCACTGTAGCTTTTCCACTGGGCGGCGCTGAACTGTATGTTACGATCGCCGGGACAAACATGTCCGGCATTACCTTCCTGCTCAAAAATGGAAACGAGGGAAGCGATAGGCTCCGCTTTCCCGCTCACGCGGTTATACCAGCTTTCAAAGATCTGCAGGAATATCCATTGGGTCCATTTATAATAGGAAGGGTCGCTGGTAGTAACCTGCCGGTCCCAATCGTAGCAAAAGCCAATGTTATCCAGCTGTTCCCGGAATGCCTTGATGTTTTGCTCCGTGGTAACAGCGGGGTGCTGACCTGTTTCCAGGGCATATTGTTCGGTAGGCAGGCCAAAGGCGTCGTAACCCATGGTGTGGAGTACGTTAAAGCCTTTTAGTCTCTTATAACGAGCGTAAATGTCTGTTGCAATGTATCCCAAAGGGTGGCCTACGTGAAGGCCGGCCCCCGACGGGTAGGGGAACATGTCCAGTACGTAACATTTGGGCTTTGGACTGTCATTGCTAACCCGGTAAGCATGCGATTGCTCCCATTGTTCCTGCCACTTTTTTTCGATTGCCCTGAAATTGTATTCCATATCGGTTGTAGATGGACCTTAATTAGGCCGGATATAAACAATACATCCGGTCATTAAGGCGTTATCAGTTATAATTTATAAAATTGTAATAATGCCTGTTCAGCAAAATAATGTTAAATTCATTAATACGCCAATGTCATTCCCCAACATCTCTATATATTGCTATTCTATTGCCCGGAAAGAGGGGATTACCTGATCGGGTTGGCAAAATTAAACACATAACTACTAATTTTTATTATTTTCGCCGATAAACTGCAGATTAATGGCGCAATCCGGGAAATCATCAGCAAAGAAGTCGAAACCATCCTACCTGTACTCCATCATTGGAGTGGCACTGGTATTGTTTTTACTGGGCACATTGGGTCTGGTGGTAATACATGCCAACAAGCTTAGCAAGTATTTCAAGGAAAGTATTGAGGTACAGGTTATTCTGAGAGATAATGTGAAAGAAAACCAGGCACTGGCCTTACGCGACTCTATGGCTCACAAGCCATATATTAAGTCAATCGAGTATGTTTCCAAGGAGATGGCGGCCCAACGCTTTAAAAAAGATTTTGGGGAAGATTTTATCACCCTGTTACAATACAACCCGCTCTACGGCAGCATTAACATAAAGGCCAATGCCAACTATGTAAATAATGACAGCCTGAAGATTATTGAGAATAACCTGTCACAGCAAAGCATTGTACGGGAAATCTCCTATCAGCGCACCCTGGTAAGCAAACTCAATGAAAACGTAAACAGGATTGGGCTTATCATATTGATCATTAGTGGGTTATTATGCCTGGTGGTGATTTTCCTGATAGACAATACCATCCGTTTGGCCATGTTCAGCAACCGTTTCCTGATCAAAACCATGCAGATGGTGGGAGCCACCCGCTGGTTTATTGCCAAGCCTTTTGATCTGCGTAGTATTGCCAACGGCGCTATTGCGGCCGTTATTGCCATTGCAGGTCTGATCGGTATTTTGTCGGGCGCGGATAAATTGCTGCCGGAACTGGCCGGTTTACGGGATAACCTGATGATCGCATTACTGTTTTTAGGAATGATCCTGATCGGGATCTGTATTTCACTGGTGAGCACTCATCGCTCGGTAATGAAATATTTACGTCTGAAACTGGACGATCTGTATTAATTTAACATCTTTAACTGAAGAGATATAATACCAAACATTATGGCTAAAACAAGCGTAAACCCTGCTTCGAAGAAGGATGCACATATCACAGAAGAAGCATTGGCCAACAGCCGCCCTATTTTCCCAAAAGAAAATTACAAAATTATGCTGGCCGGTATCGTGGTGATTGTAGTGGGTTTCCTCCTGATGATGGGAGGCGATACCAGTGATCCCAACAGCTTCAAGCCGGAGGAGGTATATAGCTTCCGCAGAATTACCCTGGCCCCGATTGTAATTGTGCTGGGACTGATGATGGAAGTGTATGCGATTATGCGCCGTCCAAAAACGAATGCATAAGGGAAACCCGTAAAAATATACTGACAGCGATGAGCAATCATCGCTTTTTTTTTAAACTTTTAACCATATAAGATTCGATGAACGTTTTTCAGGCTATCATTATCGCCATTGTAGAGGGACTAACAGAATTCCTGCCCATTTCTTCTACCGGGCACATGATCATTGTGAGTGCGCTGTTGGGTATAGGTAAGGATGAGTTTACCAAGTTGTTCGAAGTAGTGATCCAGCTGGGAGCTATCCTTGCTGTAGTGGTATTTTATTGGAGGAAATTCCTGGTATTTGACAAAAACAGGTTGGCCTTTTACCTGAAACTGATAGTAGCAGTTATCCCGGCGCTGATCCTCGGATTTTTATTTAGTAAAAAGATAGACGCCCTGCTGGAAAGTCCGCTTACAGTGGGCATTACGCTGTTGGTTGGCGGCGTTATACTATTGTTTGTAGATAACTGGTTCAAAGAACCCACTATCCTGACTGAGGAGAAAATAGACGTTTTCACTGCGCTGCGTATCGGATTTTACCAGTGCCTGGCACTGATCCCCGGTACCAGCAGAAGTGCCGCCTCTATTATTGGCGGTATGCAGCAAAAACTTACCCGCAGTGTGTCGGCGGAGTTTTCCTTTTTCCTGGCAGTGCCTACTATGGCCGCTGCTACGGGCTATAAACTCCTGAAGGGAAAGGAACTGCTGATGGCGCATCCAGAAAATCTGAAACTCCTGCTGATCGGTAATATCGTGGCATTTGTGGTAGCCCTGGGCGCTATTAAATTTTTTATTGGGGCAGTGAAGAAGTATGGCTTTAAAATGTGGGGATATTACAGGATTGTAGTGGGTATCATCATCATAGCCGCGATACTGATGGGGTATAGCCTCGAAGTATAGTTTTGTCTTGCCCAGGATTAAACTGATTTTATTGATTTCAGGATTATATTTTTACAGGATTTAAAAAAGATTAGCGAAGACAGAAGCGAATACCCCCTTATATCTCCCAAAATCTTTTTAATCAAAAAATAAAATCCTGAAATCAGTAAAATCAGTTTAATCCTGGGCAAGACAGTTACCCTTTCACTGCCAGCAACAATTCCAGGTCAGTATATTTCAATTTGAATTTCTCACTCAGATGATAATTGGTCAGGGCGCCTTTGTAAAGATAGATGCCATTGCGTACCCCGCGCTTGATCCATACCAGGTTTTCAAATCCGCCATCATCGGCAGCTTCCACCAGTAAAGGCATCAGTACATTGCTGATCGCTTCAGATGCGGTACGGGCAAACCCCGAGGGGATATTTGGTACGCAGTAATGCACTACATCGTACTTTTTAAAGACCGGGTTTTCGTGGGTGGTGATTTCGGAGGTTTCAAAACAACCGCCACGATCAATGCTTACATCCACAATTACGGAACCGGCTTTCATATTGCTCACCATCGACTCGCTGACCACAACGGGTGTGCGCCCGCTTTGTGAGGACAATGCACCTACTGCTACATCAGCATTGCGCAACTGTTCGGCCAGTACTTTCGGCTGGATAACGGAGGTAAATACACGTACCCCGATATTGTTCTGTAGTCTTTTCAGTTTGTAAATATTATTATCAAATACTTTTACGGAAGATCCCAATGCCAGCGCGGTGCGGGCCGCAAATTCGCCTACTATACCAGCGCCTATAATGACTACTTTAGTAGGTGGAATACCGGTAATACCTCCCAGCAGAATGCCTTTCCCTTTGTTGTCGTTGCTCAGGTACTGCCCGGCGATCAACATACAGGCGCCGCCTGCAATTTCACTCATTGCTCTTACAATAGGGTAGGTACCGGCATCATCTTTCAGATTTTCGAAAGACAACAGCGTAATCCGTTTGTCCATCATTTTCTGCACCTGCAACGCTTTCAGTGCCGCAAGGTGAATAGGGGAAATTACGATCTGATGGGGATGAAGCAATTCTATTTCTTCATCGTTCAACGGGGCTGATTTTACGATGATCTCCGCTTTGAAGACCTCCTTTTTATCATACACAATTTCCGCCCCGGCTTCTGAATAGTCGGTATCGTAGTAATGTGATCCGTCGCCGGCTTTATGTTCTACAACAATATGATGACCGTGTGCCGCTAAAATGCTCACTGCATCGGGTGTAAGGGCAATCCGGTTTTCCTGGAAAGATGTTTCTTTAGGAATGCCTATAAACAAACGGGAATTTTTCTGGGGAATATCCAACGTTTCTTCCAGTGGTGAATAGGTAAACCCAGCACTTACTACAGGTTTTTGCCTCTGCTCCATATGCGTGTTCAGTTTTTTTAAATCGAAGTATTCAAAGATACATCATTTGAGAGAGGAAGCGATTTCGCGGAGGACCCTTTTTTGATCCGGTTGTACTTCCAGTTGAAGATGTATGGTGTCCGGTGGTAGCAGGTGCTCCACTACCTGGGGCCATTCCACAAAGCTGATGGCATTCTGGTAGAGGGTGTCCTCTACACCGGCGCTGATGGCGTCATCTTCATCTTTCAGCCGGTAAAGGTCCAGGTGGAAGATCTGCCGGGTTTTTCCCCCGGGGTCCTGGTATACGTATTCATTAATGATAGAAAAAGTGGGGCTGGCGGTAGCACCTGCTACCCCTTTGGCCGCACATAAAGCCTTTACCAGCGTGGTTTTTCCTGCGCCCATAGGGCCATCGAGGGTAAATACCTGTTTGTCAGCAAAATACTCCCAGAATTGCCGGGCTGTTTCGGGTAACTGATCCAGCGTAAATGTCCATTGCATACGCAAAAATAAGCAGAAAGGCCTTCCTTTCTGCCTCTCCGTTGCATTAATATTTTCCCTGCCTATTTTGTCAACAGGTAACTTTGTAGCCAGGAGGAAAGATGTCAGATGACACCAATAAACTGCAAGGTAGAAGGAATGCATTGCACCAGTTGTGCACTCGGCGTTTCCAAATACCTGGAGAAACAAGGTATGCAGGATGTAAACGTTAGCTTCGCTACTGAAGAGGTGAGTTTTACAGCGCCTGATGGTGCGGATTCCAAAGAAGTGCTTAACGGCATTAACCAGATGGGATACCGCGTAATATTGCCGGAAGATAAACCTACCGTCCGGAAAGTATACAATACACTTACATTCAAATTTGTTTTTTGTTTAATATTTACCGCGCCACTGTTACTGCATATGTGGGTAAGCTGGCCCTGGTTGCATCATCCATGGGTACAGTTCTGGCTTACATTACCGGTTTATGTTACAGGAATGTGGCATTTTGGCCGCAGCGCCGTCCGTTCCCTGCTTAACCGCATGGCTAACATGGACGTACTGGTAACCCTGGGCGCCACCGCCGCTTTCGTATACAGCTTTACAGGTACCGTTGTATACGGTAACCCGGATTATATGTTTTACGAAACTACTGCTGCCATCATTACCCTGGTGTTCCTCGGTAATATGCTGGAAGAAAGATCCGTAAAGCAAACCACCACGGCTATCGCGGAACTGGCCCACATGCAGATTACCACAGCCCGGCTTATCAACACCGATCATGGTCATGAACATATTCACGAAGTAGATAACCGCAGCCTCCGTACCGGCGACTGCGTACTGGTAAATACCGGTGATAAAATACCTATGGACGGTACCATCTACTGGGGCAGTGGCCATGCCAATGAATCGATGATTACCGGTGAGAGCGCCCCAGTAAGTAAGAAGGAAAAAGATAAGGTGATTGGTGGTACTATTTTGGAAGATGGCAGCATTAAGGTATACATCACCGCTACAGGTAAGGACACGGTGCTTTCGTACATCATAGAACTGGTAAAACAGGCGCAGGCCGACAAGCCGCCCATGCAGAAACTGGCCGACCGGATCAGCGCCATATTTGTACCGTTGGTACTGGGCATTGCTATTGTTACGTTTCTGGGCTGGTACTTTATCGGGCATACCACGCTGGCCACCGCCATGATGCGAAGTGTAGCCGTACTGGTGATTGCCTGCCCCTGTGCTATGGGATTGGCCACACCGGCTGCCGTAATGGTAGGACTGGGACGTGCCGCCCGCAATGGGATACTGATAAAAGGCGGGCATACGCTGGAGATGTTTAAAGACATCCGGCAGGTAGTATTTGATAAAACAGGGACCCTTACCACAGGGAAGTTACAACTGGGTGAATACCGCTTTTTTGATATGACGGAAGAAGCATTTAAACAGGTGGTATACAGTCTTGAAAAATATTCCTCACACCCTATTGCACGCTCTATCGCCGCCGCCTGGAAATCGGCTGGAGAGCAACCTTTGCAACAGGTACGTGAACACAAGGGGTTGGGTATGCGAGCCAGCGATAAAGCCGGTAACGAATGGCAGTTAGGTTCCTTTCGTATGGCCGTTGGTTTAACGGAAGATGATAGTCATAACCTGTATCTGATTAAAAACGGTCAACTGGCCGGCTGGATCAATTTTACCGATGAAATAAGGCCGGAAGCGGCTACTGTGGTAGCACAGCTGCAGCAGTCAGGTATCAGGTCTATCTTGCTGAGCGGCGATACCAACCGCAAATGCCAGGAGCTGGCGAAACAACTGGGTATCACTGAAGTGTACGCCGAACAATCGCCCGAACAGAAATTGCAGAAAATAGATGCACTCATGAAAACCGCCCCCACTGCTATGGTGGGCGATGGTATCAATGATGCGCCGGCCCTGGCCAAAGCTACCATCGGCATTTCCCTCAGCGATGCCACCCAGGTAGCCATGCAAAGCGCCAATGTAGTATTGTTGAATAATAACCTGGGTACGCTGCCTTTGGCGCTGGGCCTGGGAAAACATACCTATCTCACCATCAAACAGAATCTTTTCTGGGCATTTATTTATAACGTCGTAGCGATACCGGTAGCCGCCCTTGGGTTCCTGAATCCTATAGTGGGCGCAGGTATCATGGGATTGTCGGATGTAGTGCTGGCGGTGAACTCCGTTCGGCTGCGCTATAAGCAAGTAACTGCGTAATTGTCTTACCCAGGATTAACAGTGATTATAATGATTTTCAGGATTTTTTTCCTTTGATGATTTTAAAAAGATTAGCGAAGACTGTCTTCGCTAATCTTTTTAAAATCACATAAATCTCAAAAAATAAAATCCTGAAAATCATTATAATCACTGTTAATCCTGGGTAAAACAAATTCCGCGTATCTTCGCTGTAACCATTAAATTTTTATTTGAGCACGCCCGTAGCCATATTACAACAATACTGGGGATACGACCAGTTTCGGCCATTACAGGAAGATATTGTAAACTCAATACTGGCAGGACAAGACACACTGGCGCTGTTGCCAACCGGTGGCGGTAAATCCATTTGCTTCCAGGTACCCGCCATGATGAAACCTGGCCTGTGCCTGGTGATCACACCCCTTATTGCATTGATGAAAGACCAGGTAGCCAACCTCAAGAAAAGAGGGATCAGCGCCTATTCCATCTATTCAGGAATGCAGTATAAGGACGTGGAAAGAGTGCTGGAAGCCGCCCGCCGCGGTGGATGCCGGTTTTTGTATGTATCTCCCGAAAGACTACAGAGCAAACTTTTTCAGACCTATTGTGATGGCTTACCGGTAAACCTGATAGCGGTAGATGAAGCACACTGTATTTCCCAATGGGGATACGATTTCCGCCCGGCCTATCTGCAGATCGCGGATATACGCAGTTTTTTCCCGGAAGCGCCGGTGCTGGCACTCACGGCATCTGCCACGCCAAAGGTGCAAACAGACATCTGCGATAAGTTGTTGATGAAAGATGCCCGCGTGTTTACCAAAAGTTTTGCGCGTGCAAATCTTTCCTACAGCGTGCTGGAAGAAGCAACAAAAATTGATAAGGTAAAACATATACTCGACAGGGTTCCCGGCTCGGGAATTGTGTATTGCCGCAACCGGAAACGGACTAAGGAAATAGCTTCGCTGCTTGAATTACAAGGTATCCCGGCCAGTTACTACCATGCCGGTTTGCCACAGGCCGAAAGAGCCGCACGGCAGGAAGCCTGGATCAATAACGATACCCGCATCATGGTATGTACCAATGCCTTTGGTATGGGAATCGACAAACCGGATGTACGCATTGTAGTGCATTACGATATGCCCGATAGCCTGGAGGCCTACTACCAGGAAGCCGGCAGGGCAGGCCGCGACGAACAGAAAGCATACGCCGTATTACTGTACAACGAAGAAGAACTAACGGAGATGCGGGAACGTATAGACCTGCAGTTCCCAACCCTGGAGCAGATCCGCGAAGTATACCAGGCAATTGTTAACTACCTACAGGTGCCGGTAGGCAGCGCAGAAGGTGTGTATTTCGATTTTGATATCAACGATTTTGCCCGCACTTTCCAGCTGAACCTCACCATTAGTTACAGCGCCATAAAATTGCTGGAACAGGAAGGCATACTGCAACTGAGCGAAAGTGTGTTTTTGCCTTCCCGGGCGGAATTTGTTACCAATAAAGAATCCCTGTACGAGTTTGAAAGTGCGTATCCCGCACTGGAAGAAATCATCAAAACATTACTGCGTACTTACGAAGGAATTTTTGATAACGCGGTTCCCATATACGAGCGACAAATAGGCCGTATTATGCTCATGGAAGATGATGATATTGCTGCACAGCTGCAGCAATTGCACCATTATGGTATCCTGCATTATCAGCCCCGGCGCGATGAGCCTCAGCTATGTTTCCTGCAGGAGCGGGTATCCGCCCAGCTGCTACGTATTAATATGGCAAGAGTAGAGGTGCGTAAAAAAGTTTATGCCGACAGGCTTGAAGCTATGTTTGCGTATGTGCGTAACCGTGATATATGCCGTACACAGCAAATAGTGGCCTATTTTGGAGAAAAAGATGCCAATAGTTGCGGGGTATGCGATACCTGTTTAAAGAAGAAAGCACAGCCTATGGATACAGCTTCGTTTAAGCGTATATCCGATACCGTTATATCACTGCTAAAAGAGGCGCCCTTGTTGTTTAACTTGTTGCAGGCAAAAATGCCGGATGTAAAACGGAGCGACCTGATGGAGGTATTACAATTCCTGAATGAAGAAGGACTGGTAATGCGTGATGACGCCGGCCGGCTGGCCTGTTCCGGGGTGGAATGATTTTCCTGCCCGGATAATAAACCCGGACAGGAAAAAGATATTAAAGTTGAACTACTTTTCCTTCCTTGCTGCTTTCAAAAGCTGCTTCTATTACCCTGATCACTTTAATGGCATCCTGTGGAGGTACCGGGTTAGCGGCTTTGTTTACCAATGCTTCATAGATGCCCTGGTAATAATCCATATAGTTTCCATGGCCCCCCGGAACGAATTGCTTTACTACTTTACCATCAATTTCGGTATGTAATAACCCCCATTCATGTGGCGCTTCTGCGCCCCAGTCGGGACTATTCGGGAAAAGACCTCTTTGCAGTTGCGCTTCCTGGATATCTGATTTTGTTTTGATAAAAGAACCGATACGGCCATGCAGTTGATAAGCCGGCAGCGCTTCACGCACCAGGTAATTGCATTTAACACGGGCACGGAGGTTATCGTAGTAAAGCACCAGCTCAAAGTAATCATCTACCAAAGAATCACGACGAATGATACGGATATCGGCAAATACAGATGTAGGCATACCAAACAAGGTAATCGCCTGATCTATCAGGTGGGAGCCAAGATCGTACAGGGCGCCGGTTCCGGGACCGCCAACTTCCTTATGCTTTTTATAGCTCAGCTCTTCTTTGAAACGATCATAATGTATTTCCGCTTCCAGCACGTCGCCGAGCTGACCGGATTGCAATACCTGTTTTACCACTTTATAGTCGCTGTCGTAGCGACGGTTGTGATAAACACTCAGTAGCAATCCTTTTTCTGCTGCCAGCGCTGCCAGGGTTTCTCCTTCTTTGGCATGTACCGTAAAAGGTTTTTCCACTATCACATTTTTCCCTGCTTCCAGGGCTGCCTTCACGTAATCGAAATGGGTGTAATTGGGTGTGTTCACCACAATCAGCTCTAGCTCTTTGCCCGCCAGCATATCCTCAACGCTCGTATATACTTTAACGTTAGGATAGCGTTCCTTTGCAAGATGCTTGCTTCTTTCTACAACTGCTGTAAATTCAAATCCCGGGTTTACATGCAGGAACGGGGCATGAAAAATCTGCCCGGACATGCCGTACGAGCATACGCCCGTTTTAATAATTCTACTCATACTCTTTATATATTGATGTAAGCTGGCAGCGGAAAGCTGCCGTTTGCATAATTAAAACCAGCTTTTACTTTTACTGCTGCGGCCACCTAAACCGAGTGCGCCGAGCAAACTGCGCGTAATAACGCTGGCGGCAGTACGCCCTACCTGGCGGGCGGCGGAACTGTCCATTACCTGTTCCAGGAAGCCTTTTTCCTCTTTCTGTTTCCCGCCCGCTTTCGCTGCCGGTGCTGCTGCCGCGGTTTTATCGGCAGCTTCCTGCAGTTTGGCTGTTAGTATTTCATAAGCGCTTTCACTGTCAATTTCCTGGCTGTATTTTTTTACCAGTTTGGAATTATTGACCAATGCGTCAATTTCGTCGCTTGTTAATACATCCATGCGGGATCTTGGAGATACCAGCATGGTAGCGGCTAGTGGCGTAGGTACGCCTTTTTCATTCAAACACGTGATCAACGCTTCACCGATACCGATCTGTGTAATCAGTTCATCTGTTTTATAGAAGTCTGATAAAGGATAGTTTTCGGCGGTTTGTTTGATGGTTTTGCGGTCGTTGGCGGTAAAGGCCCGCAGGGCATGCTGTACTTTCAATCCCAGCTGCCCGAGTACAGAGGGCGGTACATCCATTGGATTCTGCGTACAGAAGAAAATGCCTACGCCTTTGGAACGGATCAGTTTTATGATGGTATCGATTTGTTTAAGCAACGCATCGCTGGCTTCGTTAAAGATCAGGTGCGCCTCATCAATAAACATGACCAGCTTGGGTTTGTCCAGGTCGCCTTCTTCAGGCAGGATGGCATATAACTCTGCCAGCAGGCTGAGCATGAAGGTGGAAAACAGTTTCGGACGATCCTGTATATCATTTACGCGCAGTATGGAAATGATGCCACGGCCATCATCACTCACACGCATGAGGTCATCTACTTCAAATGACTTCTCCCCAAAAAATAATGCAGCACCCTGTTGTTCCAGTTCTATCACTTTGCGTAGTATAGTGCCGGTAGAGGTAGTGGATATTTTGCCGTAGTCTTTTTCCAGGTCAGCCTTTCCTTCATCGCCGGCAAATTGCAATACCTTCTTGAAATCTTTCAGATCCAGTAAGGGTAATTTATTATCGTCGCAGTATTTGAAAAGCATAGCTACCAGGCCCGCCTGGGTATCATTCAGTTCCAGGATCTTGGAGAGGAGTATAGGTCCAAACTCACTAACGGTAGCGCGTAAACGCAGTCCCTTTTCCTGGCTGAGCGATAACAACTCCGACGGATAGGCTGCAGGACTCCAGCTACCGCCAATTTTCTGGTATCTTTCTGTAATCTTGGGGTTAGCAGTGCCGGCCGCAGCAATGCCGCTCAGATCTCCTTTGATGTCCATCAGCAACACCGGTACGCTGGCGTCGCTCAGGCCTTCGGCAATCACCTGCAGGGTTTTGGTTTTACCAGTACCGGTGGCGCCGGCAATTAACCCGTGCCGGTTAAGCGTTTTAAGGGGAAGAAATACATCTGCGCCAGCTACTACTTCTCCGTTCAACATGGCACAGCCGAGTTTGAAATGCTCGCCTTTAAATGTATAGCCGCTTTTGATATAATCCAGAAATGCATCCTGATTGGCCATGACGTAGTTTTTTTTTATGAAGATAATAAAAAGCACCAACCGGTTGGAATTCAAATTGCTAACCTTGCTTTAAATACTGTTTAAATGATTTTATTTATTGATAATCGATATATTTATTTTGATAATCGATAATTTAAGCATAAATTTGAGCTATTAATTCAATCAGATGAAAATAATAACTTCCCCCATTGTATTAAAAATCATTATCCTTATTTCAGCATTCATTGGTATTGCTACTGTTGTCTGGAATACCGTTTATATTCTTCAATCGGGGCTGTTTTCCCGTTTCCCCGAAATCCCGGGTTTAAGAGGCATGGTCATGGAACATTCCATCATGGGGGCACTTTATATGTTAATGGCTATTTATCTTTTTAAATTAGTGGGTGGTACGTCAAATAGAGAAATCATCTCCCGTAAAAATTTAATGAGCGTAAAAGGGATACTCTATGTTTTGTTGGCGCTGCTGTTTACCAGGATCGTATTCGCATCATTCACAGCATTTGGTCCGATTGGGAGCGCGCGGGGGATCGTCTTCAAATTAGTAACGCTTATAGGTTCCTCCTGGGAGCTGGTGATGGCGAGCCTGGTTATTTATGTATTGGCTGTTGTTTTCGAAAGAGCTGTAAATTTGAAGGAAGAACAGGCACTTACTATTTAAAACAAGCTATGGCAATAATCGTAAATCTGGATGTGATGTTGGCAAAAAGAAAAATGTCGCTTACTGAGTTAAGTGCGCAGGTAGGTATTACCATGGCGAACCTGAGTATCCTTAAAAGTGGAAAGGCAAAGGCAGTCCGCTTTTCCACACTGGAAGAAATATGCAAAGTGCTGCAATGTCAACCCGGAGATATCCTGGAGTACAGGGAATAACATTTATAAAGAGAAGCATAAAGCTATTAAAGTGAATGATCTAAGCGTTTAATAATATTTCGCTTAGATCATTCACTTTAATAGCTTTATGCTTATGACTTCGGCTCCTACAGATCTTCTTCTCTTTCCAGCATCAAAATAGCCCCCTGGGGAACTATATAATAGCTTTCTTCTCCGTATACAACCTCAGTAGATCCACTGAGCAGGAAAATGGCCAGATCGCCTTCTTTTACCTGTAATGGAATATATTTTACCTTCTCTTCTTCCGGTTTCCAGGCTTCGTCGTTATCGGCCGGAATAGGTATTGCATAACCCGGCCCTGTTTTGATAACATAGCCGCGCTGTACCTTTTCCCTTTCCTGTACTCCAGGAGGTAGGTATAATCCGCTGCTGGTACGTTCGTGGGGAGTTGCTGGCTTAATGAGCACACGGTCACCCACAACGATCAGTTTTTTCAATTTATTATCTGTTGTTATGTGTATAGCCATACCCTGTTCTATCAAATATAATGCAGCAGCATAAATCGTGACAGACTGACAGTAGCTTTACAGGTCGTGTAATGCAAAAATTTCAGCTGCCCGGATACCTTTCTCCGTTTGTTGCAGTACACAGCATTCATTGACAGGGTCGTGTTCAAAAAACAGCACATACTGCTGCTCGGTAGCTTCCTGCAAAAAGCTTTTTTTCTCCTGTAATGTTTTCAGCGGGAACATGTCATATGCCATTATATAGGGAATAGGAATATGCCCGATGGAAGGCAACAGATCCGCCATATAAATGATGGTTTTGTTTTTATATGTGATCTGTGGCAGCATCATGGCATCAGTATGGCCATTGGCAAAACGGATGGAAATATTGTCGGCGAAAGCAACGCCTTCAAGGTGGTCCACAAATTTAAGCTGACCACTTTCCTGTATAGGCAGAATATTTTCTTTCAGAAAAGACGCTTTTTCCCGGTCGTTAGGCTGCGTAGCCCATTTCCAATGGTCTTCGTTGCTCCAGTACACGGCATTTTTGAAGGCTGGCACCAGGGCATCGCCCTGTCTGATAATACTACCGCCGCAATGGTCGAAGTGGAGATGTGTAAGGAATATATCGGTGATATCATCCCGGTGAAACCCATGCGCAGCCAGGGATTTATCCAGGGTGGCATCGCCATGCGGCTGGTAATGACTAAAGAATTTTGCATCCTGCTTGTTACCAAGGCCATTATCGATCAGTATAAGCCGGTTGCCGTCCTCAATCAGCAGGCATCTCAGCGCCCAGGTACATAAATTATTTTCGTCTGCAGGGTTTAATTTATTCCAGATGCTTTTAGGAACCACGCCAAACATGGCGCCACCATCCAGTTTAAACAGACCCGTGTCTATGGTGTATAACTTCATAAAGCTGTTATTTGAATATTTAGGAGCAGAAAGTTACCCAATTCTGCGCACCAAATATTCAAATAACAACATAATTAAATTACTGAGCCAGCTGTTTCTGTTTACGTAAGGCAGAAATAATCCATACTAACCCGATAACGAAAAACACCACCAGGGCCAGCACAGAGTTGCGCATATCTTCGGTAAGGTCATCTATATAGGCAAACGAAAACATACCTATTACAATAGACAGTTTTTCCGTTACATCATAATAACTGAAGAAGGAGGTAGTGTCGGGTGTTTCCGGCATCAGCTTGGCATACGTGGAGCGGCTCAGGGATTGTATCCCTCCCATTACCAGTCCAACGGCGGTAGCCAGCAAATAAAAGTGCATGGCGGTCTGCATTTTATAACCCGCTATGCAAATACCTATCCACAGCAATATAACGCCGATCAATACACGAAGATTACCAAAGCGGGTCGACAGCCTGGCCATACTCCAGGCGCCTGCAATAGCTACTACCTGGATAATCACCACGGTAATGATCAGCATCTGGGCTTCGAGGTGCAATACTTTGCTGCCAAAGATCGTGGCCGCCATCATCACGGTTTGCACACCCATGCTATAAAAGAAGAAACCACGCAGGAATCTTTTTAATATCGGCAATTGTTTTACCTGTGCATAAACTTTCCGCAATTCGGTAAATCCCTCAGTTAATGCACCGCCATTGTGTTTGGCTATTGTGCCGATGCTGTTAGGCAGGCGTGCGAAAGTGATCAGCGCAAAACCAAACCACCATACGCCCACCAACAAAAAGGTGATCCGTACTGGTAAGCTTTCGTCCATGCCCAGTTTGGGTCCGAGCATCACCAGGCCAAAGCCCAGTATCTGCAGTAATACGCTGCCGATGTAGCCCATGCTGAAACCACGGGCACTGATGCGGTCCCTGTCTTCCGGCGCAGCAATTTCAGGCAGGTACGAATTGTAAAATACCAGTCCGCCGCAATAGCCTATGGTCGATAGCATGAAGCAAACCACACCCAGCAGGAGGCGGTCGCCGTTAAATAAAAAGAGCGCACTGCAGGAGAGTGAGCCCAGGATGGTAAAGAAGCGAAGGAAATTCTTTTTGTTTCCCCTGGTATCCGCAATGGAAGAGAGGATAGGAGAGGAAATGGCTACCAACAGGTAAGCCGCCGCCATCGTGTAATTGTACAGGGCAGAATTAACAAAGTTCATCCCCAGGAAGGAAACATGTTCTTTGGTAACTGCTAAAAAATAGATAGGGAAAAAAGTAGTAGTGATAACGAGGTTGTACACCGAGTTGGCCCAGTCGTACATGGCCCAGCCATTAATCACTTTCTTGCTGGCAGTCTTCATATAGCATTTAGCTTTCTACGAAGATAATATTCCCTTTTAAAAACAATTCTTTATTTATAGTCCTGAATATGGATATGTTCTTTGCACATAAAATATTCCTGTTCATCGTTGGAGCTGACAATGATAAGGCGGTTGCCACCATAGTCGTTAATGAGTTGCTGGTACACGGCAACGCCGGCTGCATCAAGGTTAGTGCAGGGCTCATCAAGCAGGAGTACAGGCACATCGGATAAGATGGCCAGTGCCAGCTTGATGCGTTGTTTCATACCGGAAGAGAAGTTACGGAGTTGTTTGTTGGCGGCTTTTTCCAATCCTACCATTTGCATGGCCATGGCGGGCGTGATACCCGGCAGTAAATTTTTGAACTGCTGATGGAATTGGATAATTTCTGTGAGGGTAAATTCTTCGATCAGCTCCAGGTAAGGAGCTGCGATGGCACAGTACCGGAAAAACGCATCATGGGCGATGGGTTTTTCCGGTGTGCTATAGGTAACGGTGCCTTCATTGTGTTGAATGGCACCGCTGATAACCTGTAATAATGTTGATTTCCCCGATCCGTTGGGGCCCAGTATAGCATAACGTTGTCCTTCACTAAAGGTGAGGGTTACACGACGGAAAATCCAGTCGTAGTTAAAACGCTTACCTGTCTGGTTAAGAGATATCGTCATTGGTGCGGGAAGTATAGCCTCTCATAATACCACGACCTGATTCACGGATGAATGACAGGATCTCATCTCTCTCATCGGTGGCAGGGAACTCTGCTTCAATGATGTTAACGGCTTTTGATAATTTAAAGCCTTTTACAAATATCACCCGGTATATATCCAGGATAGAGTTGATTTTTTCCAGGGAAAAACCTCTTCTCTTCAGTCCTACGGAATTTACACCTACATAGGATAATGGCTCACGTGCAGCTTTTACGAAAGGAGGTACATCTTTACGCACCATGGAACCACCGGTTACAAAGGCGTGATCACCTACTTTACAAAACTGCTGAATCGCCACCATTCCAGCCAGTACTACGTGATCACCAACGGTGATATGCCCGGCCAGGGTGGTGTTATTGGAAAATACGCAGTAGTTACCTACTTCGCAGTCGTGTGCAATATGGCTGTAGGCCATGATCAGGCAGTTGCTGCCAATCACGGTTTTCCATTTGTCTTTTGTACCGCGGTTAATCGTTACATATTCACGGATAGTGGTGTTGTCGCCTATTTCCACGGTAGTTTCTTCACCCGCATATTTTAAATCCTGGGGGATGGCAGAAATAACAGCGCCTGGAAAGATGCGGCAGTTTCTGCCGATGCGGGCTCCTTCCATAATAGTTACGTTGGAACCTATCCAGGTGCCATCACCGATTTCTACATTTTTATGTATAACGGTAAATGGATCAATTTTTACATTGGGCGCAACTTTGGCGTCCGGATGTATGTATGTTAGCGGGTGGATCATTGCTATTATTTGCCTTCTCGTGTTTTTATAATTTGTGCGATCATGTCGGCTTCGGTAGCTACCTTGTTGCCGATAAATACTGTCCCCCGCATTTCTACAAGCCCTCTTCTGATTGGGCTCAGCAATTCCATTTTCAGGATCATGGTATCACCCGGAACAACCTTAGACTTAAATTTACAGTTGTCTATTTTCAGGAAATAGGTGTCGTAATTTTCAGGATCGGGTACGCGGTTCAGCGCCAGGATACCACCTACCTGCGCCAATGCTTCCAGTTGTAATACACCCGGCATCACCGGGTTGCCCGGGAAATGGCCCTGGAAGAAAGATTCGTTGAAGGTCACATTCTTGATACCTACTACCTTTTCTTCTCCCAGTTCAATAATCTTATCCACCAACAGCATCGGGTAACGATGTGGCAATGTTCTTTCGATACGCGGGGTATCAAATACCGGCGGCTGATTGGGATCGTAAACCGGTACGTCTTTATTATGCTTGTTCTTTTTGATATACGCCTTGATCTTGCGGGCAAACTCTACGTTCGACGCATGTCCGGGGCGGTTGGCAATGATATGTGCATTGATCGGGTAGCCAATCAGCGCCAGGTCACCCACCACATCCAGCAGTTTGTGACGTGCCGGTTCGTTGGGGAAGCGTAATTCAATATTGTTCAGGATACCTTCTTTCTGTACAGAAATAGTTTCCCTGTTAAATACTTTGGCTAAACGGGACAGCTCTTCTTCGGTAACAGGTTTGTCGACCACCACGATGGCGTTGTTGATATCACCGCCTTTGATGAGGTTGAGAGACAGCTGGTATTCCAGTTCATGTAAAAAGCAGAAGGTACGGCAGGGAGCGATCTCTGTTTTGAACTCTTCAATCCCTTTCATTTTAGCGTGCTGGGTGCCCAGTACCGGGGAATTGAAGTCGATCAGGCAGGTAATACGATAGTCTACCGCCGGCATCGCCACCATTTCTACCTTTTTCTTTTCATCATAATAGCTGATGTTGGTATCAATAGTATAATATACTTTTTTAGCGTCCTGGTTTTGCAGGCCGGTTTTTTCTATGGCGTCAATAAAAGCGTAGGCGCTGCCATCCATGATAGGAATTTCTCCACCATCCAGCTCTACCAGTACGTTATCCACACCTGTTCCTGCCAGCGCAGCCATGATATGTTCTACGGTACTCACCCTGGCGCCGTTATGCTCCAGCGTAGTGCTGCGGGTTGTTTCCACTACATAATCCACATCGGCTTTCACGATGGGTTGTCCCGGCAGATCGATACGTTGAAATTTAATCCCGTGGCCAGGCGTCGCCGGCTTGAGAGTCATATTAACATAGGCGCCTGTATGCAAGCCAATACCCGATAAGGTAATTTCGCCTTTCAGGGTATGTTGGTATTGCAACTGTTGATTTTCCATAATAAGCTAACTAATATGTAACTATTTGACCAGTAATCAATTTATACACCTGCTCTTTCCTGCAGCAGCTGTTTTACCATCTCTTCCAGCTCTTTTACGCGCTTTTCAAGGTCCGGCAAATTTCTAAAAATTGCCTGACTTTTCAGCGAACTTTTATAATCGTACGCCGGAGAGCCCGTAAGTGAGGTATTGGGAATGGTGATGGATTTGGACAACCCGCTCTGGGCGTTGATTTTGGTGCTATCCGCAATGTGGATATGTCCTACCATGCCTACCTGGCCGCCTATCACACAGTTCTGGCCAATTTTGGTACTGCCGGAAACGCCTGTTTGCGCTGCAATCACGGTGTTGGTACCTATATCCACGTTGTGCGCCACCTGGATCAGGTTATCCAGTTTCACACCCTTACGGATCACGGTGCTACCCATGGTGGCCCGGTCTATGGTGGTATTGGCGCCGATTTCCACATCGTCGTGGATCACCACATTACCAATCTGCGGCACCTTTTTGTAGGAGCTGTCCGGCTGAGGGGCAAAGCCGAAGCCGTCGCCACCTATTACGCAGCCGGCATGCAGCATTACGCGGCTGCCAACAATACAGTTGTCATATACTTTTACACCGGGGTATAAGATGGAATCGTTGTTAACAATCACATTATCACCCAGATATACACCAGGATAAATTTTTACATTGTTACCCAGCACCACGTTTTCACCCAGGTACGCAAACGCACCTACAAACACGTTTTCACCCATCTTCACCGACTTGGGAATATAGGAGGGTTGCTGAATACCCGATTTATTGCCTGTCAGGTACCTGTACTGCTCCAGTAACAAGGCAAAGCTGCTATAGGCATCCTTCACCCTGATCAGGGTCGACTTGATCGGACGTTCTATCACCAGGCTCTCATTCACGATCAGAATGGAGGCATTGGTGGTATATATGAATTCTTCATACTTAGGATTGGCTATGAAACTGAGCATACCCTCGCCAGCTTCCTCAATCTTGGCGATGTTGCTCACCTTTACGTCCGGATTTCCCTCCAGCTTACCATCTAACATGGTAGCTAATTGTAATGCGCTAAACTGCATAAATTAAAATTGTAATGTTTTCCAGGCTACACCGGATAGTATGAACTTATTCTTTAACATTTTATTCCTTATAAAACGTTGTTAGCCTGAATTTTTGGATGACAAATGTAGAATTTTTTTACCGGTATCGCCAGAGTATGGCTAATCAGTGCATTGTCGATGGAGGAAATGTCTTTTACAGTTCCGTCTTTAAATAGGATATTAATCTTCTCGTCATTAACATTATAAGCCCTCAGGCTGGCTGCACCGGAAAAAACAAAATACTCCAGGTCGGCACCTTCGATACCCCATTTTTGTTTAACCTGCTCCTGCAATAATTGCTCCGCACTGCCGTCAAAAGCCTGATTACTTAATACTACTTTGAATAAGTTCCTGTTTATTAACCATTTACACAAAAGGGACAAAACTTTATCCTCATGTGTAGTCCAAACTTTTATAGCCCCGAGAATATCATAATCGTCCAGCAAACAAAACAGCCGGAGACAATCGGGCTCCCGCTCAAAATTGTCCTGCGTTACTGTGTTGTACAGGAAATATGACAACGCAGGCGAACAAAACAGCTGTTTTCCTTCCTGGGCCAGTGCCTTTGCCCTGGTAAGGATCTTTACCAGCATGTTTTCCGCACTCAGTACCGTTTTATGAAGGTATACCTGCCAGTACATCAGCCGCCGGGCTATGATAAACTTCTCTATTGAATAAATACCCTTTTCCTCCACCATCAGCTCCCCATGATGAACCGTCAGCATTTTAATAATGCGGTCGTACCCGATGGTGCCTTCGGCCACACCGGTGAAGAAGCTGTCCCTGTTCAGGTAATCCATCCTGTCTACATCCAGTTGGCTCGACACCAGCTGGTGCAGGAATTTTTTATGATATCGTCCGTTAAAAATATCCAGTGTGAGTGACAGGGCGCCATTCATTTCCCTGTTTAGGTCTTCCATCAGCCACTGGGAAATCTCCTCATGGGATACCCCCTCAATAATGCCGTTCTCCAGGGCATGGGAATATGGCCCATGTCCTATATCATGCAGTAAAATGGCCAGTTTTGCCGCTACTTCCTCTTCCGGGGTAATATCAGCCCCTTTGCTGCGGAGCTCCTGCAAAGCCATACACATCAGGTGGTAAGCACCCATGCTGTGATGAAACCGCGTATGCATAGCACCGGGATACACCAGGTGCGCCAGCGCCATCTGATGTATGCGGCGCAGCCGCTGGTAATATGGATGTGAAATGAGGTTAAGAATCAACGGGTGATCTATGGTAATAAAGCCATACACCGGATCATTAACAATTTTTCGCTTGCGTTCGGTCATTGCATTTAATTATACCTTTCAGACGGGGATCCGCATCTGAATCCCTGGTGTCTGTATGCAAAACTACACCATGAATTAATTATATGTAATTTTTTTACTTATAATGACGCTCTACGTCCACGAAACCCCTATTACAGTAAAAAAACAGTCGGTAGGTTACAGGTAATTAAATGTTATGGATGCGAAGGTAAATAACTTTATTAGCCCTCCCGCTTTTTACTGCCACGATTTTACCGTGATCGACCGTTTTTAACATATAATTACCGGCAAATGATACTCGGGGAACGATATTTGCCAAAAAATAGGGGTAATTTTCTTTTTTAACCGGAACCTTAAAACATACTATGAGCCAGATAAATATACTATGGGTAGATGATGAAATTGAGTCGCTGAAATCGCAGATTATTTTTTTAGAAAGCAAAGGCTATAAAGTTTCTGCCCTCACAAATGGGTACGATGCACTCGAATTTCTAAAGGAACAGGTGGTGGATGTAGTATTACTGGACGAATCCATGCCTGGTATCACCGGCCTGGAAACCCTCGGTAAAATCAAAGAAATAGACCAGCAGATCCCCGTGGTGATGATCACCAAAAATGAGGCGGAAGACGTAATGGACGATGCTATTGGCTCCCAGATCACCGACTATCTTATTAAACCGGTGAATCCCAACCAGGTATTATTATCTCTCAAAAAAATAATTGACAACAAAAGACTGGTGGCCGAAAAAACCACCGTCACCTATCAACAGGAGTTCCGGAACCTGTTTATGGCCCTCAGCTCCAACCCCGATTATAATGAATGGATGGACATCTACAAGAAACTGGTGTATTGGGAAATGGAAATGACCAAAGCCAACAGCCCCGAGATGCTGGAAGTGTTCAATGCGCAGAAAACAGAGGCCAACAACGAGTTTTCCAAGTTCATCAGCCGCAACTACGGCGGCTGGCTGCATCCAAAGGCCCAGGACGCCCCCGTGATGTCGCATAGCCTGTTCCGGGATAAGGTAGTACCCAACCTGGACCCCGATGTCCCGAACGTATTCCTGCTGATCGATAACCTCCGCTACGACCAGTGGAAGGCCATTCAGCCTATTTTCCAGGAGTCGTTCCGCCTGGTGGAAGAAGATTCTTTTTACAGCATTCTCCCTACCAGCACTCAATACAGCCGTAACGCCATTTTTGCCGGCATGTTGCCGATCGATATCGAGCACCGTTTTCCCCAGGAATGGAAGAATGACGATGAGGAAGGCGGGAAAAATATGTATGAAGAACATTTCTTTGCCGCCCAGCTAAAGCAGCTGAAAATGGATCCAAGATTCTCCTATACTAAAGTAACGAACCATGCAGATGCGCAAATTATGCTCAACAACATCCACAATATGCTGGATTACCCGCTGAGCATCATTGTATACAACTTTGTGGATATGCTCAGCCATGCCCGCACAGAAATGGAGGTGTTAAAAGAACTGGCCGGCGATGAAGCTTCCTACCGCTCTATTACGGCCAGCTGGTTTGAACACAGCCCGCTGCACCAGGCACTGAAAAGGATCGCCGATAAAAAAATTAATCTCATTATCGCCACAGATCACGGTAGTGTGCGTGTAAAAACACCGGTAAAGGTGATTGGTGATAAACAAACCACCACCAATCTGCGGTATAAACACGGCCGTAACCTGAACTATGATCCCAAAGAAGTATTGGCCTTCAGGGATCCCCGCGATGCCGGCTTACCAAAGCCTAATGTAAATTCATCCTATATTTTTGCAAAAGGCGATGGCTACCTCTGCTATCCCAATAACTATAACTATTTTGTGAACTATTACCGTAACACCTTCCAGCATGGCGGCATTTCACTCGAGGAAATGATTGTGCCTTTTGCAAGGATGGTAACCAAATAGCTAAAAGCTAAATCACTATTTTTGCTCCATGAATATCAAAATCACACCTAACAACCTGACCAAACTGGAAAAGATCTTCGAGGAGGCCAAATACGTTTTGCGCTTTGAAAAAGGCAGCTTCCTTTCCGGTTACTGCATCCTGGAACATAAGAAGGTGGTGGTGATCAATAAATTTCTCAACCTGGAAGGGCGCATCAATACCCTCATCGACATTTTAACCACCCTGCCGCTGGAAGAAGAAATCCTGACTGCAGAATCGCATAAACTGTATAAACAGATACAGGCCAGTAAGCCTATAGCTGAAGCGGATACAGACGAAGCAGCAACCGAACAGACAGCAGAATAGGTTAAACAGACAAATGATTTTGGGATGAAAGTTACATTCTTAGGTACAGGTACATCGCAGGGAGTTCCGGTAATAGCTTGTGGTTGCGAAGTTTGCTCCTCCACAGATAAAAAGGACAAACGTTTAAGAAGCAGTATTATGATTTCCGCACCGGCGGGGAATATCGTCATCGATACCACGCCGGACTTCCGTTACCAAATGCTCCGTGAAAAGGTGGGGCACCTGGAAGCCGTACTCATCACGCATTCCCATAAAGATCATATTGCCGGCATGGACGATATCCGCGCCTTTAACTATTTCCAGAAGAGCGCTATTAATATATATGCCACCGAATTTTCACAGAGCGTGATAAAACGGGAATTTGCCTATGCCTTTGCAGATTTCAAATACCCGGGTATCCCCGAAATAAACCTGAAAACCATTACAGATGGGCCTTTTGATGTAAACGGACTGATGGTAACGCCTGTACACGTAATGCATCATAAAATGCCGGTAATCGGTTTCCGGGTACATGATTTTACCTATATCACGGATGCCAATTACATTGCACCAGAGGAAAAAGAGAAGATCCGCGGCTCAAAAATACTGGTGCTGAATGCACTGCGTAAAGAAAAACATATCTCACATTTTAACCTCGAAGAAGCCATTGCATTGGGCAAAGAGCTGGAAGTACCGAAGGTATACCTTACTCATATCAGCCACCAGCTTGGGCTGCACGAAGAAGTGACCAAAGAGTTGCCCGCAGGCACTGCCCTGGCCTATGATGGCCTGAGCCTGGAAATTTAGTGTCATTTTATTTCTGTTAACATAAGAAGAACCACCGCTATATAGTTTTGCAGTAAATATTGTTAACCCATGTGGAAGTCTTTTATCCGCGAATACCTGCGTTTTTCACGAAAGGAGCGTACCGGCATACTCATGCTTGTGTTGCTGATCTTTGCCACCGCCTATTGGCCTGATGCGCTGTTTTATTTTCAACGGCGTATACCCGTAGCCGATAGTAATGCCCTGCGGGCCGCGGTGATGGCCTTTGAAGCAGCGTTTCCCAAAACGGATGAAGCACCTGCCGCAGTGAAATTGTTTTATTTTGATCCCAATTCCTTGTCCGCAGAAGGCTGGCAGCAGTTAGGGGTTAGTGAGCGCACCGCTGCTACTATAGGTAAATACTTGTCGAAGGGCGGGCATTTTCGGGTGGCTGCCGACCTGGAAAAGATCTACAGCCTGCCCCCGGCGCTGTGTGCGCAGTTAATACCTTATGTGCGGATGGCAGGAAGCGGTAAAGCTGACCGGCATTTACCTGCTTTTGGGAGATATCAGCCGGGTGGGTTGCAACGGGGCTACAGGCAGTACCCCGCCGATTCTTCTTACCGGGAGCGATGTCGGCACGACAGCCGGACCCAATACCGTGGTGGCTTTTCGGGTAGTGATATGCGGAATCCGGCGGACAGCACTAACCATTCGTTTAGTCGTTACCGTAAGAAGACGCCATCGGTTATGATAGATATTAACATGGCAGATACCTTGGCGTGGGCTACTTTACCGGGCATCGGACCAGGCTTTGCGAGGCGGATAGTTGCCTTCCGGGAACGGTTGGGAGGGTTCTATTCGGTGGAGCAGGTAGGTGAATGCTACGGTTTGGCGGACTCAGTATTTCAAAAAATTCAACCTTTTTTACAGATCGGTAATAGTTCTCTAATAAAACTAGACCTCAACCTCACAGATGAAAAATCTTTGGCGGCTCACCCATATATACGCTATAAACTGGCCCACCTTATAGTGCAGTATCGCAGTATCCATGCGGGTTTCAGGGAGGTTTCGGAGCTTCGCGGCCTGCCGTTGGTGGATGAGATTATTTATCGTAAAATTGAACATTACATTGACATCAAACATTAAATCCACGCGTTTATGAACTTTGAGCCTACGGAAATGCAACAACAGATTGCACAAATGATCCGGGATTTCGGAAAGACAAATATTCAGCCTTACGTGTTGGAATGGGATGAGGCGCAGGCATTTCCTGTACAGGTGTTTAAAAAACTGGGAGAGTTGGGATTGATGGGGGTATTGGTACCCACCACCTATGGTGGCAGCGGGCTGGGATACCTGGAATATGTAACGGTGATCAGCGAAATTTCACGTATTTGCGGCGCCATCGGGTTGAGTGTGGCCGCGCATAATTCTTTGTGTACCGGCCATACCATGCAATTCGGCAATGAGGCGCAGAAACAGCGCTATCTGCCAAAGCTGGCCACAGGAGAGTGGATCGGCGCCTGGGGATTAACAGAGCCCAATACCGGTTCCGATGCGATGAATATGAAATGCGTGGCAAAGAAAGATGGTAATGACTGGGTAATTAATGGGACCAAGTGCTGGATCACGCACGGCAAAAGCTGTGACGTGGCGGTAGTGATAGCCCGTACCGGCGAAGTCCGCGACAGCCATGGCATGACCGCCTTTATTGTAGAGAAGGGAACACCGGGTTTCAGTGGTGGTAAAAAAGAAAATAAACTGGGAATGCGGGCATCAGAAACCGCGGAAATGATATTTGATAATTGCCGTATCCCGGCAGAAAATATGCTGGGAGAGGAAGGAGATGGGTTTATCCAGTCGATGAAGGTGCTGGATGGTGGGCGTATTTCTATCGCCGCGTTATCGCTCGGTATCGCTAAAGGTGCTATGGATGCAGCATTGAAGTATTCAAAGGAAAGACATCAATTCGATCAGCCCATATCCGCTTTCCAGGGTATTTCCTTTAAGCTGGCCGATATGGCTACTGAAATTGAGGCGGCGGAATTGTTAACCATGCAGGCAGCTGATATGAAGAACCGCAAGGTAAAAATGACCCAACAGGCCGCTATGGCTAAGTATTACGCTTCTGAAGTGGCAGTAAAAGTAGCCAATGAGGCGGTACAGATTTTTGGAGGTTATGGCTATACAAAGGATTTTCCGGTAGAAAAATTTTATCGAGATGCAAAATTATGCACCATCGGAGAGGGGACTTCAGAAATTCAAAAGATCGTAATTGCCCGTGAAGCACTGAGATAGAATAACGATTTTGCTATTGATTCTGATATGATTGGAATAGGTGTATTTTTATAATTTAACAAAATGGCTTTTATAAGCCGCTTATCATTTTTTCAAAATAATTTAATATTACCCCTTTAGTGTTATTGAATATTGCAAAAGGAACGTTAAATTTGGGTTAATTCATCACTCTTTACCGTTTATCAACCTTAACACACAAAATCAAGAAAGATTTGAAACACTTTTACGCAATGAGAAGCACCCTGTAACACGGGTGCTTTTCTATACTGGGTCTGACTGGTTTATCCCGTATAAAGAAGCTTAGTAAAATGTGCAACCTGTAATCCACGTTATGATTCTTCCATAATTCAGTAGTTCTACTGATATCTGTAACATTTATCCCTATTACTTTTGCCTTGAAATTATCCTGATTGTTATGTTCTCCAGAATTCTGAAATGGGCCGGCATATTAGTGCTGGGCATAATAGTAATTGTATTAATTGCCTTTGGCATTTTCGTTTTTCTTTTCCGCCAACATGTAAACAAGCGGTACGCAGTGCAGGTGAGGGAAATTCCGGTTCCGGATGATTCTGTCAGTATTGCTGTGGGAAAACATCTCTATGAAATCAGGGGATGTGGCGAATGCCATGGAACTGATTTGCGGGGGAAACTTTTTGTAGACGACCCGGCGCTGGGAATTATTGCCGGTACCAATCTTACCTATGGGAAAGGTGGTTTGCCAGACAACTTCGACAACAAAGCCTGGTTAAGGGCCCTGCGGCATGGTTTAAATGCCGAAAATAAGACGTTATTGCTTATGCCTTCGGAAGAGTTCAGCCGAATGGATGATCACGATATTGCGGCTATAATAGCGTTTTGTAAAGCGCAGCCCAAAATAGATGCTTCCAATATTCCCATAAAGATCAGGCCTGTGGGCAAAGTATTGTCTGTATTGGGCAAAATTCCGCTATTCCCGGCGGAAATGATTAACCATCAACTGCAGCAGCCGGCGCAGGTAGTTAAAGGACCTACGGCGGATTACGGAAAGTATTTATCGGTTTCCTGCACGGGCTGTCACAAGCCTTCTTTAAAGGGAGGAGACAATCCTGTACCTGGTGGGGTACCGGTGGCGAATATTACCGGCGCCGGTCGTGTAGGAAAATGGTCGAAAGAAGAATTTATTACAGCGTTGCGTACGGGCAAAACTCCTGAAGGAAAGCAACTGCTGGTAACAGATATGCCGTGGACAATGACAGCGCACTATACCGACGATGAACTGACTGCCCTATATCTTTATTTAAAAACCCTCTAGAAGAATTACAAATTTCAAATTACGAATTACGGCGTTGTGTAAATATAGCGGATGATCTTCGCTGATATCTATACAACGCCGTAATTCGTAATTCTCTCTTACTTTTTATCTTTGTTGAAGAAGTCGGATACTTTATCTTTCGCTTCTTCTGCCCAATCCTCTGCCTTATCTTTCACATTCTCCAGGAAATCACCTGCCTGATCCATCAAACCGGCCTTTTTGCCCTCGGCTTTATCTGACATACCTGCAAACCAGTTATCAACTGTACCTGCAATAAACGGAGGTAATTTGCCTTTCACATATTCCTTGATCACATCTATGGACTGTGCTGCCTGTTCGGCGGTCAATCCGGCTTTTTCCTGTAATTGCTGAATGAGTTCCTGCATAAATAGTGTTTTTATGGTTAGAGATAGTATAGCCATTTCCGGGATTACCGGAAATGGTTAGGCTACTTTCAATTTTACAAGGGTGGATTGTTCCAGTTTTGACTGGGCGTATTCCCTGGTAAGATTAAAGGTGGTTTCATTGGCAGACGGCAGCTCATACATCGCATCACTCAGCACCACTTCACAGATGGAGCGCAGTCCGCGGGCCCCCAGCTTATATTCCATTGCTTTATCCACAATGTAATCGATCGCTTCTTCTTCTACATGCAGATCGATATTTTCTACCTTGAACAGTTTCTTGTATTGTTTTACCAGCGCATTTTTAGGCTCCGTTAAAATCAGTTTCAGGGTATCTCTGTCCAGGGAGTTCAGATAGGTAACTACCGGTAAACGGCCCAGTAATTCAGGAATCAGACCGAAGGATTTCAGGTCCTGTGAGTTGATGTAACGCAGGATCTGTTTTCTGTTTTCTTCTTCTTTTTCCTTGTTAACGGTAAAGCCGATAGAATGGGTTTGTATTCTTCTGCTGATAATTTTTTCCACACCATCAAATGCACCGCCGCAGATGAAGAGAATGTTCTGTGTGTTCAGTTTGATCAGCTTCTGTTCAGGGTGTTTACGACCGCCCTGCGGAGGTACCAGTACTTCGGTTCCTTCCAGTAATTTCAGCAGACCCTGTTGCACGCCTTCGCCGCTTACATCACGGGTGATGGACGGGTTGTCGCTTTTGCGGGCAATTTTATCAATTTCATCGATGTATACAATACCACGTTCAGCTGCTTCTACATCATAGTTGCATACCTGTAACAGGCGGCTGAGGATACTTTCCACGTCTTCACCCACATACCCTGCTTCTGTAAATACGGTGGCATCTACGATAGCGAAGGGAACGTTTAATTGTTTGGCGATGGATTTGGCAAGGAGGGTTTTACCGGTACCGGTTTCGCCGACCATGATGATATTGGATTTTTCAATTTCCACTTCATCATCACCTATTTGCTGGTTCAGCCGTTTGTAGTGGTTGTACACTGCAACAGCCAGTATTTTCTTGGCATCGTCCTGTCCGATTACATATTCGTCCAGGAATTTCTTCATGTCAATAGGTTTAGACACTTTAGGGGCGAAGTGTGGTGTTACGGCGGCAGCTTTTTTGCCTGGAGTAAAGAGCTCCTGGTCGATTATTTCCTGCGCATTGGCTACACAGTTTTCACAAATGTGTCCTTCTGCGCCGGCAATCAATATCTGCACTTCTTCTTTAGAGCGGCTGCAAAAGGAGCAACGAATTTTTGATTCTTTCATTTCGGAATAGATTATTTTTCTACGAAACTATCATTGCCTGCAATGGTATTACAGGGGGTACAAATTTACACTAAATAGCCGAAAGCATAAGTCTTATTAGCGTCAAGCTTAAAGCATAAAGCCCAAAGCTATTGTAGCGAATGATTGTGGCGATATGTGTTAAAAATTCGCTATATCCTTCGCTACAATAGCTTTGAGCTTTATGCCTTGAGCTTTAAGCTTTTACTGTGGTGTATCCAGATTTTTCTTTGGATTTTTCTGAAGTACGTCATCGATGATGCCGTATTCTTTTGCTTCATCCGCAGTCATCCAGTAGTCACGGTCAGAGTCTTTTTCTACTTTTTTAACGGGCTGTCCGCAGTGACCGGCAATGATTTCGTTCAGTTCCTTTTTCAGTTTCACGAACTCACGTGCAGTGATTTCGATGTCTGAAGTCTGGCCTTCCGCACCGCCATGAGGCTGGTGAATCATTACACGGGCATGCTTCAGTGCGGTACGTTTCCCTTTAGCGCCTGCTACCAGTAATACGGCGCCGAAAGAGGCTGCCATACCTGTACAGATAGTAGCGATTTCAGGAGAAACCACCTGCATGGTATCATAGATACCCAAGCCAGCATATACACTACCACCAGGGCTGTTGATGTACATCTGGATATCGCGGGTACGGTCTGAAGATTCCAGGAACAGCAGCTGCGCAGTAATAACGTTTGCTACGTAGTCGTTCACCGGATCTCCGAGGAAAATAATACGATCAGCCATCAACCTGGAGAAAACGTCCATCTGTTGCATATTCAACTGACGCTCTTCAAGAATGTAAGGAGTCAGGCTGTTTAACTGGTGGCTTTTAGCGTAACTATCTACGACCAGGCTACTGATTCCCCGATGCTGGATGGCATATTTTCTAAATTCATTATTAATGTTCATGATGGTGATGTTTATGAGGTAAATTAACAAAATCTTCTGCTTTGATTTCCTCTTCTTTCACGTTCACCTTCGCTTCAGCCCAGTCAAATAACTTGGCAGTGATCATTTCACGGTAAGTCTGGTCTACAAATTTCTCATCCTGTAACAGGCGATCCAGGTAGCTGTCTAACCATTCTGCTCCATCAGCAGCGGCGCCGCCATAGTAGCCTAATACTTTTTGTTTGGCATTTTCTTTCAGATCTTCGAAAGAAACTTCCAGTTTATTTTCTTTAACCAGTTTATCGCTGATCAGTGTCCAACGTAATTGGTGGTCGAAACTCGGGAATTCTTTTTCCGCTTCTTCCGCAGTTTTTGGTTTTTCACCGCCAACCTGCAGCCAGCGCTTGAGGAAATCCTTTGGTAAATCTATCGGCGTTTCATGTACCAGTACCTCAAACAGGTCGTTATGAAGATGGTTACGGCTTTCAGAATCCCAGTATTTTCCGATTTCTTCCTTCAGTTTAGTGCGGAAAGCTTCTTCAGTAGTGATTTCTTCTCCCGGATAAACTTCTTTGAAGAACTCTTCGTTCAGTTCTCTTTTCTCGATCAAACCAACTTTGGTAATAGTCAGTTTAAAATATTTGTTTGCTGCTTCTTTATCAGTAGCTTCAAAGCCCAGATCTTTCAGTATCCAGCCCAAACGCTGCTCATCAAAAGAAGTAGCCAGTTGGAATACAATGCTGTCTTCATTTTTCTTACCCTGCAGTTCCGCCTGGATAGCCGGCGCAAAGTATTTTACCAGCAGGGCGTTCTCTTTTACGATACCACCTTCTACTACGTTGCCTTTTGCATCAGATTCTTCGAATTTAACGTTAATCACGTTATCTTCTGAAGTAATTGTTTCAGGCTCGGTTGTTTTACCACCTTTCAGCTGTAAACGCTGTACTTCGTCGTTTACCATTTCGTCGGTAACCGCTACTTTATATTTAGTAAGGGTGGTTTTGTTGCTTTCCAGTGGAGTCACAGCAAATGAAGGCTTCAGGCCTACTTCAAATTCGAATGCGTATTCTGTCGGGTTACTGAAATCCAGGTTCTTCGCCTCTTTGTCCAGTGACAGCGGCTGGCCGAAGATTTCCAGCTTCTCTGTTTGTACAAAACCCATTAATTCCCTTTCTACAGTTTTCAGGATTTCATCACCAAAGATAGCCTGACCGTGCATTTTCTTAACCATACCTGCAGGGACCATTCCTTTACGGAAGCCCGGTATATTGGCATTTTTGCTGAATTGCTTTACTGCTTTGTCAAAATTAGGAAGGTAGTCTTCCGTGCTCACTTTCACAGTGATCTTATCGTTCAATAAACCAATGTTTTCTCTCGTAACGGTTGCCATAATTGAATTGTATAAAGTGTTCTTTAAGAAGCAATAATGATTCCTTGTTTATTTTTCTGCCATGAAGTCACAGCGGCAAGAAGGAATGGCAGGAGACCAATTCAGGATAAAATCAGGTGAAACTGTGTCTGAACATGACAAAGGGTGACAATGAAAGTGAGGGAGAGCATAGCATTATCACGTTGCCATATTGACGCATTGCCACATAATATTATACGTTTGAAGAGAATCCTTTCAATTCCTGCCCTTTATCCACCTTAGCTGAAACTCAGATTTAAGGTCGGAAAAGGACGGCAAAAGTAAGTTTTTTTGAGATTTGTAGATAGTTTTTTTATGGCCAGCCCCGTTCCAGGGTAAAGAATTGGTTAACAGTTATATACATACTATCCCATCAGCTTTTCGTATTCTTCCGGGTTTAAGTATTCCAGCAGGTCTCCCGGCTGGCATTCCAGCACCCTGCAGATCTCGTCCAGCGTGGAAAAGCGAATGGCCTTCGCTTTTCCACTCTTTAAAATACTGAGATTGGAAAGGGTAATATCTATACTGGCACTTAATTCGGTAAGCGACATCTTCCGTTTTCCCAACATCACATCCAGATTGACAACAATAGGCATTTCTGTAAATTTAAACGGTGAGATCCTGTTCATGCTGGAGTGACAAGCCCCTCTTAAACGCCTTGGCGATAGCCAGGAATACCAGCCCCGCCATTAACAGGTACTTGTAATCAAAGAAAGTGCTGATAGAGGTTAACTGAACATCGGAGGTGATGCTCTCTTGGAACACCAGTTTAAGCAGCCACTGAAGCAATACTATCAGAACAGGCAAACCCAGCATGCAGCCAGCCACCAGGTATAATTGCTGCACATGTTTTGGGGTAAAGATCTCGCCCCTGGAAATATGTAGTAGTATTTTGGCGGGGATCGCAAAATAAACGTAAAGCAAACCTATCAAGATGATGATGAATACCACGATACATGGCCAGTATACAAGGTCATAGGTTTTTTTACTGACAGGAATCAGGACATTCCCTTTTGTTGCGTAAAACGAGAAGCCATCATTGTTATATGAAAACCTGAATGGTAATTCCTTCCGCTCGTAGTGCCCTTCGTTGGGCCTGTCCCATACCGGATATTTTAACCAATACCTGCCTTTGTCTACATAATATTTATTGAATCTTCCCTCCATTTTGTACCCAGGCAATATCAGGTAATATTTAGCGGGGCCGGCGAGGGAAAAAGTTGCACAGGTATCACATTCCGTGATAGCGCTAAAACCAAGAAATGCAAAGTTAGAGGAATTGCCAAAAGTGCCACGATTGATCATTTCCTGGTTATGCTTCCACTGCTCCTGCTTCGTTTGCAGCATACGGAAATCTCCATAAGTCATAGTGCTGGTGTCATCCGGTATCGGGAGCTGCATAGGCCCGGCAATGGTATCAGTTATTGTTTCAGAATTAAGGGAGCTAAGCGTGACCGTTTTAACCGGATCATTTTTGACAGGGCCCGCTATGAGTAACAACAGGAATCCAATTACCAGGAGGAATAAAATAAGCACACCGGTGTTGATAAGATCTGGGCGGAATTTTTTCTTCATAACAAACACGATTTATAGGTATTTACCGCAAAATAATAAATATTTATTGATAAACAATAAATTTATGCTGAAAAACGGCAAGTTGATAAGTTGAGATATTGTTGTCACCAGTACCTTGATGTGCTGCCTAAGTGTGATGGTTTACGGTGAAAGCTGCAACAGCAGTAATAAACGGCTGATTTGCCCCGGCGCTAATGGATCAGTAATCGTATATACGTTATCGTTGTAGCGTGGTTCGTCTCCCTTAATGCAACCAGTAGGAAAACGCTTGTGCACAAGGAAAACCCGGTTCAAATAAAAAAAGGAAACTGAAAGATTAACCGGCCAGGGGATTACAGCGGCCAGTTGACCGCCGGCCATTAAAGTAAAGTGTGTTGACTTTCTATGATTTGTAAAGTCAGGAAGTGCGGATGAAGGGACTCGAACCCCCATGCCTCGCGGCACCAGATCCTAAGTCTGGCATGTCTACCAATTTCATCACATCCGCAAAAAATAAAAAGAACTTGTTTTTCTGTATCAGGCGATCCAGGAGGCCCGCGAAAATACATTATTTTCCTGCTTAAAAAGGATTGCAAAGGTATTGTTTTTTGCGAATTAACAAAATCATTTATAAGACAAGTTTACCGGCCTTTCTGCGCTGATTTTAAAAAAAATTAGAATTAGCGGCTTAAATTGGAGAGCAATTACTGTAAAAGTCGATCTGATGCTATGGCTAAAACCTTTTTTGAAGAGCTAAACAGTGTGGGAGCCACTGGTGTAGCCTATAAGAATATCAACCTGAAAAAGGCCGCCCTGGCCTATTTCGCTAATTCCGGCAATGCTACTATTGCCGACCTGTGCAAAGAACTAAACCTGAGCACGCCCAAGGTCACCACCCTGGTGAACGACCTGATCACAGACGGGCTGGTAAAAGACTATGGGAAAATAGAATCGACCGGCGGCCGTAAGCCCAACCTGTACGGCCTTGTGCCCGATTCGGCCTTCTTTATCGGGGTAGATGTGAAACAGGATCACCTCAACCTGGGCCTGTCCGACCTGCATAAGAACCTGGTCACCACGGTGGAAGCACTGCCCTATGAACTGGATAACACGGAAGCTTCCCTGGAGCAACTGTGCCAGCTCATTAATAATTTCATCGACGGATTAACCGTGCCCAAAGAGAAGATCCTCGGTATTGGGATCAATATCGCCGGACGTATCAACTATGCTACCGGGTACAATTACAGCCTTTTTTATTTTGATGATAAACCGCTGAGCGAAGTCATTGCCGCCAAAGTAGGCATCCGGGTTTTCCTGGAGAACGACTCCCGTGCAATGGCCTACGGAGAATTTTGTTCCGACCTGGTAAACAGTGAACGGAATGTATTGTTCCTCAACCTGGACTATGGAATAGGGATGGGCGTGCTGATCAACGGTGAGCTTTACTACGGTAAATCCGGTTACAGTGGCGAGGTGGGGCATATACCCTTGTTCGATAATGAAATTATTTGTCATTGCGGAAAGAAAGGATGTCTCGAAACAGAAGCCTCCGGTTGGGCGCTGGTAAACATGTTCCGGCAAAAGCTGGCGGCCGGATCTTCATCTATGCTTACCCGTACCTACCGGTCGCCGGAAGACATTCACCTCCACGATATCATTGAGGCAGCCAATAACGACGACATGCTGGCCATAGAACTGATCGCCAAAGTAGGGGAGAACCTGGGCCGCGGCGTGGCATTACTGATGAATATTTTCAACCCGGAGCTGGTTATCCTGGGCGGCGCCCTGGCTGCCACAAAGGATCATATACGTCTTCCTATCAAAAGCGCGATGAAGAAATATTCACTCAGCCTTGTTAGCAACGATTCCAAACTAAAAATGTCGAGCCTCGGCGAGCGCGCAGGTATCATAGGCGCTTGTTTGCTGGTAAGAAATAAAGTATTGATAAGTTAATTTGAAGTAGCTGCAGTTTTAGTTAACTTTATTATTCACCTGGAATTCCATTTTCTTACCCTAAAACATTTGTCATGGCTACAAGCTTAACTACCTATCTCCTTTTTCACAACAACTGCCGGGAGGCAATGAATTACTACCACGAAATATTGGGTGGGGACCTGAAAATCATGACCCTGGGGGATTCTCCCATGAAAGATCAGATGCCGCCGGAATCAGCCAACCTGGTAATGCATGCCTTCTTACAAACACCCGGCTTTGCCCTGATGGCCTCCGATGGTATGATGGGGCCTGCCCCGGCAAACGGCGACGCCGTAGAAATGGCGCTGGGAGTAGATTCTGTAGAAGAAGCAGAAAGATTATTCAGTAAATTGTCTGACGGTGGAAATATAAAAATGCCGTTGCAGGAAACGTTCTGGGCCCATCGCTACGGGCAGCTCACAGATAAGTATGGTATGCACTGGATGGTGAGCTACAACAAGCCGATGCCGATGTAGCTTTTAGCCATTAGCTTTTAGCAAGCGAAGACCAACATTTAATTCTTTGCTTGCTAAAAGCTAATGGCTGCTTTTTATTTCTTCTTCCTGAAGAAAGAAAATATTCCTCCTCCTCTCAGTTCATTTTTTTTCTCTGCCGCCGGTTGAAAACCGGGATCATTCGTTACAATCTGGTCTATCAGTTTTTTACAGGCACTAAGGTCGCCCTTGGCCTCATAGGCTAGTGCCATGGTGTATCTGACAGCGGATGCTTCCGTATCCCATGCCCAGTTGTTGGACGCGTAAATGTTAAGGCATTGGCTGCCATAGTTCAGGCATTTTTCAAACTCTCTTTCACCCAGCCAGGCTTCGGCCATAAATGCGTATACCCCAAACCGGTAGTTTGGTGAATTATCAGCTGCATCGCCGGCAGTCATGATATCCAGTGTATGCTGCATATCGGCAATGGCGGCCTTATACCTGCCAAGTTTTAACGCGGCTTTTCCCCTGAAATAATAAATTTTCATCTGGGAAATCACGGGTAATTGTGATACGCCACCAATGGAAATCCGGTTGTTGATAGCACCGATGCAATGCTCGTACTGTGCGTTATCAAAGTACAGGTACATCAGGTTAAAGTAAGCATCACTGTCGTCTGGCTTCTCGGTGAGGTGGCTTTCCAGTGCCAATATGCGCTCGGAAAGATCATCCTCGCTGTTAGTCCTGATAAATGCGCGGCCGGTTTTAATACGGTCTATATTGTAGGTGATGGTGTTGCGGTCGTATTCATCCAGTTCCTCCATATCCCTGGCAATCCAGCTATTGTACTCGGAGAGGATTTTTTCATAGAGGTCCAGTGCTTCGGTATGCCGTTCCAGGGTACATAAATCATCTATCATGCGCTCATGAATAGAAACATAGTAGGCGAGGGGCAGTGTGCCATGGAAGTTGGCCAGTATGGTGCGGCGGTCTTCAATAGCCTCCGCCAGTTTATCCATGCTACGATACGCATCTGCCCTGGATTCCAGCTGTTCCCAGAATGGCGACATGTTGTACCCGATAGTATGCACATGTATGGCTTCTGCGAACATGCCGCCCTCGTACAGGGCAATGCCGTAGTTGTTACAGCACATAGCGAAATGGTGCGGATGGCCGGAGTAGGAGCTGCCGGTATTTTCATACCAGTAAGCATGATAAATATCAAAAGCCTGCTTGTACAAAAAGCGTTTTAACGGGATCGAAAATTGTTTGGCGTTGTCTTCTTTTTCCAGTTGTATAATTTCACTGAAAATAACACCTGCGGCGTACCAGTCGTACGGAACGTCATGTGTAACATCCGGCCATTTTTCAGAGAACTGACCGGTTACTTTATAGCTGGTGTAATACCATCTTACGATGCTGAACGGATATGGCTTTATCGCCAGCGATTTTTCATACCAGGGAAGTGCTTCCTGGTAGCTGCCAATATTAAAGAATGCGGTAGCGGTGTAGTGATAGAAATAGGCTTCTTCAGGGTACTGGGCTATAAAGCGTTTCCCGGTAGAAATCTGTTCCAGCGTACCTTCATCATCATCGTCGCCATAAAACTGCTGCCAGAATTCAGTGGTGCCTTTACAGAATTCCCTGGCCAGGGTGGCATGACGCACACCATCGGCCAGTAATTGCTGTATATGCCTGAGCAGGCGCAGCATCTCTTCCCGGGTATTTTCTCCTGCGCTGATCATGATTTGCAGCATATTGGCGGCAAAGTCGTAATCAGCCATGTCCAGTGCAAACCAGGTGGTGGATAGCAACCGGTTGTTATACACGGTGCAGTCGAAGGCCAGCTTATAGTATTCGAGTGCAGCGGGTCTGTTTTCGGTATGATAGTATACGTCGCCAATGCGGGTATAGCATTGGAACCGGGCTACATTGAGCTGAGGCAGATCGTCGGCATACAGGGATTCATATACCTGCAGGTTCCGGTGCATATCGGCCAGCGCTTTTTCTGTCTCATTTTTCAGTACCCATACCTGGAACCGGTAAAGCAAGGCTTTGGTTGTCAACTCTTCATCGCCGCCGGCAATCAGGATATCGCAGTCGCTGATGGTTTCGTCTCCTTTGTCAGGCATCACATTGGCGCCCATATAGGCACGATGTACCCTTGCCTGGGTATGGGTCGGGTCCAGTATCAATACCTGGCTGAAAGCTTCGTACGCGGCCTCGTACATCGCGGTAACCAGGTCGCTGTTATCCGTTGCTTTGGCATTTTCCAGCTGGGACAACCCCAGCAGTTGCCAGCCCCGGGTATCTCCGGGGTTGTCCTGTAAGTATATTTCCAGTTTTGTTATCGCTTCGGTATATGCCTGTTCGTTGTACAGCCTTTCCAGTTCGTCTAAATGCATATGCTGTTAATTAGGACGTGTAATTTATTAATATTGGCGCAGGATGATAAATAAATTCTGAATAGTCCGCGGTAAGATATATATTTAAAGACCATTTATTATCAGCCAGAAACACTCAAATCCTTTGCCATGAAAGCAATAACAGTATTGTTATTACTCCTGTGTAATACGGTTTTATATGCACAGGAGTGTGATTGCAAAAAGAAATTTGACAGCGTACAGGTCTATCTGAGAAAAAACTATGTAGGATTTATTGACAAGGTAACGCCGGTTACCCTGCAGGCGTATACTGCTATGGTAACAAAGCAGCAACTGCAGGCGGCCACGATCAGGAACGCCACCCACTGCCTGCTGCTGATCAACCGGTACCTGCGCTTCTTCAAAGACCAGCATCTCACACTGAAACCGGGTTATACGCCGGTTACCGAAAAAATTGCCCTCACCCCGGTGCAGCTGGAGCAGCTGGACAAACAGCCAGCCACGGCCATAGCGGGTATTTACCAGGCCGACAGCCTCTACAAAGTAGCCCTTATCCGTCATCCACGGGGCTTACGTACATATGCCGCCGTAGTGCTCGAGTCGGCCATACCGGAATGGAAGCCGGGAGACGTCATCTTCGAGTTGGCCGCCAGCGGCGCCGACAAATTCGATTTGATCAGCTACCAGCATCACCGTGTGGCATTTGACACGGTAACGATTGGCAAACAGCGGGATGGACTGTTGGCGCTCGGCTGGCAGAAGCCGGGCGCACTCCGTGCACCTGCTACCCGCGAAATGCCCGCCTTTGGAGATATGCCTGCCGCCGGATTCTTTTTTAGGGAGATAGACGACAGTACGGGCTATTTGCGCATCAGTAGCTTCGACGCAGCCGACTATCACCTGGCCGATTCGGTACTCAATGCCAACGATGAATATCTCCGTAAAAATGCCCGCCTCCTGATAGATATACGTGATAACGGCGCCGGTATAGACAAGCTCACAGAGCGTTTGCGACCGGTTTTATACACGCAGCCAGTGAGAATCATCGGGGTGGACTTTTACGCCACGCCCGATAACATTAAGGCCTGGAGCCGGTTACTGGATGAACAGGCAGGAAAACTTCCTGATGAATACGTAGAACAGCTGCGTAATGTGATACAACAGGGCGATGGATTACAGGGAAGGTTGGTGAGCATGGGGCCGGATGAAAACATGATCCTGCCTTCGCCACTCGCTACACCGGCTAAAGTTGGGCTCATCATTAATGGAAAGTGCAGTAATACCGCAGAACAGTTTTTACTCGAAGCAGCGCAAAGTAAAAAGGTGAAAATTTTCGGCGTTCCTTCGGCAGGCGCCCTGGACTATGCACATGTGAATGTGGTGAAATTTTCAGCACCGGATTTTTCAATTGATTACCCCGTAACACGCTCCCGCAGGGTCGCAGCCGGGCAAGGGATTGACAATAAAGGCGTACAGCCGGAAGTAAAAGTAAACTTTCATACAGCCGGATGGCTGGAAGAAATAGTGAAACAATTATAATGCTATTGTTATTAAGAACCGGTTAACACTTGAGAATTCAGAATTAACCATCTTTACCTCAACAAAGCATATGCTCGCGCATATATGAGGGTTTAAAAATAGTAACAATGGTAGAAAAGCCGCCTCACAATTCCTTGTGAGGCTTTTCTTTTAAAACATTTTCTGCTGCAGGATTTCTGTCAGTATATGCGTTAATTCATGTAAACTATTAGGCTTGGTCAGGAAATAAGAAGCGCCCAGTTCCCTGGTCTCTTTCTTATCTGATTCATGTGAGGATGTAGAATAGATGATCACAGGTATGTGCTTCAAATGACTGATCTGCTGTATTTCAGCTAAAAACTGCTTCCCGTCTACTCTTGGCATATTCAGGTCCAGGAATATAAGATCAGGGATAAGGTTGTTGTCCAGCTTTATTAAAGCATCTTCTCCATTTATAGCTTCATGGTACATGATATCGGGCGCCAATTCTTTTAATACTTCACCAAATATCATCCTGTCATCTATATCATCATCAATTAAAAGTACAGAGGTATATTTACAACTATCAGGCATATCATTTTTGAATAGGGACAAATTTATGATTTTGTTGTTATTTTATTATCATTATAATTCAGTTAGCTGACCGTTTTGGAATGAAATGTGTGGAAGCGGGCAGGGATACTGTTTAAGAGATATCGGCCCTTTACAACTAAACAAGCTCAGGCAAATGAAGAAATTTTTTATGCAGCTGCCCATGCCCCGGAAGCTGATGTTAATAGCAGTAATACCACTAATTTGTCTTATCTATTTTGGGGTTGAAGTATTCAATAAACAAAACGCTGATATTGATACCATCGACAACCTGGTACAAAAAGTGACCACGGCCACCACTATCATGAAGGTGGCAGATGAAATACATATGGAGCGAAGGAATAGCGTTAACTATGTATTGCAAACCGGGAATCTTAATGAGCTGCTTACCCAGCGGGCAAAAACGGACCTCGCCATCGATGCGGTGAAAAGCCGGCTGCTGGCCAATGATAGCCGTTTTTTTCAGTATTCGTTACTGAATACGCTGCCCAAAAAACGGAAAGATATCGACAACAAAAGTATGCCCCAGCGGGAAGTACTGGATTATTATTCCAATCTTATTTTCCGGCTCAATGACCTCGCCAATACCAACACACCCGATATACCCGTACTCAAAGGGGTACAACAAGACATGAATGCGCAATACCTGCTGGCGCAAATGTCGGCCTACCAGGGAATAATCCGCATGGATATTTATTACTTTATGATGAAGAAGGAAGTTTGGCCGGAAGATTTTGCCCGTATTGAAAACAGCGTGGATATGTATAATTCCCTGCGGGCTGAACTGGTAGACAAGGCCTCACCTGCCATCATAAAGGATTTCCAGAAAATGGAGACAACGCCTGAATTCAGGATCACCACAGATTTTATTAACAGCACTATCAATGCGCGAAAAATTGATACGTTGTTTAATGCTGATTCCTGGTGGGATAATTCGTCTCTGGCTGTAGACCAGCTCAAACAGTTGCAGCGGACGATCGTAGATAAAGCAGGGAGGGACGCCAAGGCTATCTCCCAAAAGGAAAATGATATAAAAACCCGTTTCCTGATTGCTTTGGTGCTGATAGTAGTACTCGTGATAACGTTTGTTAGTATCACGATTAAAGGCATTACGGACAGCCTGGAATTACTACGGGCAGCCGCCGTCAATATTGCTAAGGGGGTGCCCGGATCTGCCCCTGAAATACATACGAAAGATTCCGTTGGCAGCCTGGCCCGCTCGTTTGTAGCCATCGATCAAACCAGCCAGGAACTTGCAGAAGCGGCAGACAGTATCGGTAAGGGCAACTTTAATATCGATGTGAAACCACGCAGCAGCAACGATTTGCTGGGACATGCCATTGTACAGATGGCAGCCGATCTGAAAACACTCCGCTATCAAAACGATCAGAAGATATGGATACAATCCGGTCTTAACCGCATCAGCGAAATATTGCTGGGAGAAAAGGATATGACCACTCTCAGTAACGATGCGCTTTCGGACATTGTAGCATATACCGGCGCACAAACAGGCGTACTTTATGTCAAATATGCCGGAGAGCTCCATTTGGCCGCAGAACATGCGCTGTCGCCGCAATATCC
>Ga0207426_1000249_pt1 | contig 118553 bp, 93 predicted proteins | sample AraplaMF_Cvi_mMS_FD_184265 | JGI IMG/M metagenome (GOLD analysis project Ga0207426, IMG submission 184265) | Arabidopsis root microbial communities from the University of North Carolina, USA - plate scrape MF_Cvi_mMS (SPAdes) (version 2) | ecosystem: Host-associated > Plants > Roots >... | reverse complement strand
CGACACTTATCTGGCCGCGGCGGTGGTGGTGCACCACGCCCGTGTGCTGATCGTGCGCCGTAGTTACCGCGAGCGATTTCTGCCCGGCGCCTGGGGGGTGCCGTGCGGGAAGCTCGATCGTGGGGAGACCGCCGAGAGCGGTGCCCTGCGGGAGTTGAAGGAGGAGACCGGGCTGCTCGGCACCATCGTCGCGCACACCGGCTCGTCCAGCTTCCTGAGTGACTACCAGGGCCGCCGCGTCCACAACCATCAGGAGAACTTCGTCGTCCGCCCGCTGACGCTGGATGTCGTCCTGCCCAGCCCGGATCAGGCCCACCGCTGGGTGCGGCCCGCCGAGCTGGCCGAGGCCGGGGTGGACGCCTACAACCTCACGGTGATCCGGCAGGCGCTCGGCGGCCGGCTGGACGCCGCCGGGCTCCGCGCCATGACGGCCCGATTCGGGCACCCTGGCCTGCCCCCTTTCAATAGCCCAAAGACGCTGCCAGGGCGTCGAGTTCAGCAAGGTAGACGGCCGGCGGCAGCGGAGTCTTGGGCGGTGGATCCGCGCGTTCGGCGCCGCCGGAGCTGACTTCACGGGCGGACCGGACCTCACCGGGGGACCGGACCTCGCCGCCGGACCTGGCCTCGCCGGCGGACCCGGCCTCGCCGCCGGGCCTGACCTCACCGGTCCGGCCGGTGCCGGCGGTGGGGCCGGTGCCGCCGCTCCGGCCCGGATCACCGCCGCTGTCGCTGACGGAGCCGCAGTCGTCCCTGTCGGAGCCGCGGTCCCTGACGCGACTGCGGCTCCTGACATAGACATCGGTCACCGATCGCTGTGGTGCGGTCTCCAGGAACAGCGTCACCGTCGGCTCCTCGCTCACCACCCGGTGCAGCGTACGGGCGGCCAGGCCATAGCTCCGCCCGGCGCCGTACTGCTCGGTGTGCCGCAGCCGCAGCCGTGCGTCGCCGACCCGCCGCAGGCGCCAGGCCCCGCCGGGGCCGTCGATGGTCTCCCGGTAGGCGATCGCGGGCACACCGTCCGCGGCCGGCTCGTAGCACTCCATCCGTACCCGGCCGCGGACCACCGCCGAGGCGATCGCGCAGCGGTGATTGTGGATGTCCTCGGAGACGGCGCCGGCCGTGCCGTGCCAGAAATGGATCCGCAGCATGAACCGGGGCGCACCGGCCAGCAGCAACAGTTTGTCGAAGCCCAGCACATGGCGGTACGACAGCCGGACGCACTCCGCGAGCTCCAGATCGCCGACGGATAATCGGCGCACCAGCGGACCGAGTGTGCCGGGGTGCGCCAGCTGGGCGGTCACCTGGCGCGCCGACTCGGGCGACGGCGGTTCCGGTCCCGCGCCCAGCCCTTCCACCAGCAGCCGACGGGCCTCCTCGACCTGCATCTCCGCCTCCCCTTCGCCGAACCCCCTGGCCGCATACGGCTCCTGAACCGAACCGGCAGCCCGGAAGAGCACCCTGCCCCTCGGCCCCCGGCCCGTCTCACGGCCGGTAGATCATCAGGGCGTACCGCCGCAGCACCGACAGGCCCTGATACGCCATCCATACCGGGTGGCCCATGGGCCCGTCGTCCCATCGCCACACCCCGCCCTGCTGCATACCGTGCACCCGCGCCACGGCAGTGGTCAGCTGTGACTCCCATACCGGCAGCCCCACCTCCTCGGCCGCCACCTGCCGGGCGCCGTCCGTCATGAGCGCACGGGCCACCCACGCGGCCGCGAAGTGCCGTACGGACAGCAGTTCCTGATGCAGCGGATCCTCCTGGACCGGCCGCCGTACCTCTTCCTGGCAGTTCAGCAGATCGGACGTGCCGCCCCCTGGCGCCGCCGGGCCGGCCAGCAGCCAGCGCACCCCCTCCTCGCGCACCGCTTGCTGCCGCTCGTCCTCGCCCAGGACCCGTGCGGCCCGGTCCAGTGCCACCACCGCCCGTGCGGTGTGCACCGCGGACGGTGCCGGATTGCCGTGGCCGGTGGCCAGCGCCGCGCCCCAGCAGCGGTGGTGGTCGCGCGCCGGATCGGCCGTGGCGCCATTGACCAGCACCTCCCGCAGGCCGTCCAGCGCGGCGGCCCCGGGCGCCGCCCGCAGCAGCCCGCGCAGCACATTGGTGACCACGTAGGTGTTCGCCAGCCCCGACGCGTCATGGTCCGGGTCCCACAGCACCTCGCAGGAGCGTATTTCGGCCTCCAGCAGCCGTGGATCGGCACCGGCCCGCGCCAGCGCACCCAGCACGATCGCGGACACCTCGGGGCGCGCCCCGCTGCCCTGGGAGCGGGCGGCCCACCCGCCGCCGGGAAGCCGCAGCCGCCACAGCGTCTCGGCGACCTCACCGGCCCGTATTCGGCCGTCGCAGGGCGCGATGTCGAGCAGCAGATGCAGCCCGTACGCGGTGCCGAACGCCGTTGGATGCACCGGCGGTTCGCTCTCCGCGAGGGAGTGCGGCCAGCCCGTGAGCGGTCCGCGGCCGGGCACCTCGATCACCGTGAGACCGCGCCGGAGCGCCTGGTACGTGCCGTCCACCAGCTCCGGCAGCGACCCGGCGGGCGCGGGCACGGGGGCGGGCGGTGGTACGGCGGAGGCGGCCGCGGCGCGGGCCCGCAGCAGGGCCGCCGCCAGCCACACCACGGTGCCCACAGCGGCCCCGGCGGTCGCCGCCACGCAGTAGCGCGCCGCCTCGCCCGCGAGATTCTGGGGCAGGATCCCCAACAGCGCCTGGAACACGGCGAATGCGGCGGCCGGCACACCCAGCCGGGCCAGCCACGGCAGCAGCCGGGCCGGGGCCAGGACCCGCGGGGCGGCCTCGGGCGGCGGGCCGGGATCCGCCACGGGCGCGCGGTCGGCCGCACCGGGACGCTGTGGTGGTAAGTCCTGCCGCAGCACCATCTGCTGCTCCCTCCCCCCGGGCGCGCGCCCCCCGCACCGCCTGTGCGAAGGGCATCCCGATCAGTGTAGGAATCCCCACTGACAGCGGGGTCGCACACCTGTCGCAGCCCTTCCCGGCCATCACACCCGGCGATGGCCCCCGGCCCCCGGCTCCAGGCCGTGGGCCGGGGGCCGGCAGGGCGGGTCCTGGGTCCTTCCTGATGTGAGTTCAGGCAGCGGCCATCGCGCACTGGCCGCGGTCGGCCTTCATCGGACCGGCGGTGGTCGGGCGGACGTCGAAGTCGAACATGGCGGTGGGCACGTACAGCGAGCAGCAGGCGTTGGGGATGTCGACGATGCCGCTGATGCGTCCCTCTATGGGGGAGGAGCCGAGCAGCAGGTAGGCCTGCTCTCCGCTGTAGCCGAACTTCTTGAAGTACTCGACGGCGTTGAGGCAGGCCCGGCGGTAGGCCAGCGTCGCGTCCAGGTAGTAGTTCGTGTCCGTGTCGTGGTCGACGGAGACCCCGATGAAGGTGAGGAACTCCGTGTACCTCGGCTCGACGTTGCCCGGAATGAAGACGGGGTTGGTGGTGATGCCGTACGTCTCCATGCCGCCCTTGATCAGTTCGACGTGGAAGTCGATGAAACCGCCCATCTCGATGGCGCCGCAGAAGGTGATCTCTCCGTCGCCCTGGCTGAAGTGGAGATCGCCGCCCGAGAGCTTGGCGTCCTTCACGTACACGGGGTAGAAGACCCGTGAGCCGCGGGTGAAGTTCTTGATGTCGTGGTTGCCTCCGTTCTCACGGGCCGGCACCGTGCGTGCGCCTTCCGCGGCGATGCGGGTGGCGAGGTCTCCGGTGGCCGTGCCGGGGAGCGCGTTGGTGCTGTCCGGCGGTACGGCGAGCGGTGGGACCCGGTTCGGGTCGGTGTCGATCAGCGCCTTCTCGCGGGTGTTCCAGCGGGCGAGCATCTCGGCGGACGGGGCGGTTCCGAACAGCCCGGGGTGGGTTATCCCGGTGAACCGTATTCCGGGGAGGTGGCGGGAGACCGCCTGCTGCCCGTGGAAGTCCCATATCGCCTTGTAGGCGTCCGGGAAGTAGTCGGTCAGGAAGCCACCGCCGTTCGCCTTGGCGAAGATGCCGGTGTAGCCCCAGCCCTGGCCCGCCGCGTCCCCGGACTGCTGTGGCACGGGGCCGAGGTCGAGTATGTCGACGACGAGCAGGTCGCCGGGTTCGGCGCCCTCCACGCCTATCGGGCCGCTGAGCATGTGAGGGATGGTCAGGTCGATGTCGCGTACGTCGTTGGCGGTGTCGTTGTTGCCTACTTGGCAGTCGGTCCAGTCGCGGCACTCCATGCGGAATTCCGCGCCGGGCTTCACCATGGCGACCGTCGGGATGTCCGGGTGCCACCTGTTGTGCCCGGGGACGTCCTGGTCACGCATTGACTTGCTGTGGTCCACATTGAAGAGAATTTCGGGCATGACAGCTCCTCATTTCTGATCCGGTCACGTTGGTGCGCCCACACTTCCGGCCTCAGGGGCCGCCGGGGCCGGCTTCCGCGAATTCCGGGTGAGCGGCCACAGGGCGGCGAACACCACCACGCCGAAGACCGCGAGTGCGATGGCGGTTTCGGTGGGGTGTTTCCAGTAACCGGAGAGCAGCAGCGCCGCGGGAATCGCACCGGTGACCCAGCCCTCGATCGCCGTGACATAGCCCGTATAGGTGGTGAGGCTGTCCCACTTGAGCCCGAGCAGCAGGAAGAACAGGAACCACAGGAATGCCCAGTACAGCCAGATGACGCCGAAGGGATAGTCCTTCAGGACATGGAAGTTGACGAACGAGTATCCCAGGGCCGCGACTGCCACGAACAACGAGTAGTAGCCGACGCCGGTGGTGTCGAGGTCGGCCAGGAGTCCGATACCTACGTAGAGGTAGGTGAAGCCGAACAGGTAAATGCCGGACACCGCCAGGATCTTGATGGGATCACCGGCGGCAGCAATGATGAGGTAGGTCGGGGTCAGCACCTGAAGTGCACCTACGAAAAGGTTGAACACCGCTGCCGCTTTGCCGTCGACCTTTCCCAGCAACAGCATTCCGTTGATGAACAGCACCGCACCGACAAAGAGCAGTCCCACGTTGCCCACGGGGACGCACCTCCTCAGTCCGCGTGGGGGACGGAATCGTCGAATCCCGCCTGTGATGTTCTGCCTGGTCGACCACCGCCCTCAGGGGCGCGGCAGCTGCGAGAGCGCGGGATGCGGGCGCCTCGGCACCCTCTTGCCCGCCGGGACTTCGGAGACCACTTCCGGGGCCTCACGGGCCTGCTCCTCCCGTTGATGGAGGGCGGCGACCCCGTCCGGGGTCAGCGTGAGGCCGGGCGAGGAATACACGCGTCTCGCGGCGGCTGCGCAGACAGGGCAGCCATGGGTCTGGGGCGCCGTCCCGATCGCCAACTTCACGTCGAAGGGCCCACAGCGGCTGCACAGGTATTCATAGGTGGCCATCAGCAGCCTCCGGATGCCGGCCAGCCCGAGTGTGTGCGGCGCCCCGATACGCGTGCGCCACAGTTCACTTCGTCACTTCCAGGAGACTTCTCGTCCGTTCACGTGTCAAGTCGCGGACGGCCGGGCCCGCCCTCGGTCAGAGCGCCCCGAGCGTGAGCCCCGCCGCCGCTGCCGCCAGCCCTGCCGCGAGGCTCGCCCCGGCGTACCACAGGGACTCCCTGACCTGTCCTTTCTCACAAAGGTGGACCAAGTCGTAACTGAATGTGGAGAACGTCGTATAGGCACCGCAGAAACCGGCGCCGAGGATGGTCACGATGTGCGGCGGCAGTCCGTGCCGTGCGCCGAGGCCCACCACCAGCCCCAGTACGAACGCGCCGGTGATGTTGACCAGCCAGATCCCGCGTGGGAACAACCCCGGGCTGCGGTACTGCACGTACTGGTCGAGGACATAGCGTGCGACCGCCCCGACCGCGGCCGCCGCGGCGACGGCGAGCAGGGTGATCACCGTACCCACCAGCCGTATCGCCGGCCGCGGCCGCGCCGCGTGGCGCTCCGGGCCCGCCGCGCCCGCGCCAGCCGCCCGACCGCCAGGCCCAACACGGTGGCAGTCAGTCCGGCGGCGAGACTGCCGACGACATTGACCGCCGCGACCGCGGGGTGGCCATGGCCCAGAAGGCGGTCGGTGTCGACCATCCAGGTCGAAAAGGTGGTGAACGAGCCGAGGAATCCGACACCGGCGAACGCCCGCACGTACCGGGTCGGCGGCCAGATCTCCAGTACGTACACCAGCAGCAGCGCCAAGAGGAACGAGCCGGACACATTGATGGCGAACGTCGTCAACGGGAACGTCCCCGCAGGTGCGGGAAAGGCCAGGCCCAGCACATAGCGCGCCGTCCCGCCCAGCAGGCCGCCCAGCGCGACCGCCGCCAGGACACGCCGCCCCACACGGGCGCGGAACGGCTCGTGTGCCCGTACGGGCCCACCGTCCGGCTCGGGCACCCCACTACGTGCCGCAGGCCTCATCGAAATAGCCGCATCACTCAATCACCGGCCCAGCTCCTCCATTATCGCCGGGGATTGCCGCGCCGAGGCCCGCGCGACTAAAATTTGATCACCGGAACCGACCGTTCCACGACCGGTCGTTTGCCGGAGCAATGGCCCCCCACCGTTGGAGGACGGCCATGGCAAAGATCCTTGCGGTGCTCTATCCGGACCCCGTGGGCGGATATCCCCCCGATTACGCCCGCGACGGGATTCCCACCATCACCGGCTATCCGGGCGGTCAGACCGCGCCGACCCCGGAAGCCATCGATTTCACCCCGGGCCAGCTGCTCGGCTGCGTCTCGGGAGAACTGGGACTGCGCCGCTTCCTGGAGGAGCGGGGCCACACCCTCGTCGTCACGTCCGACAAGGAAGGAGCGGGATCCACACTGGACCGTGAGCTGCCTGACTCCGACGTGGTGATCTCGCAGCCCTTCTGGCCCGCCTATCTGACCCCCGAACGCATCGCCGCGGCTCCTCGCCTGAAACTCGCGATCACCGCCGGGATCGGGTCGGACCATGTCGACCTGCCGAGCGCCATCTCGCACGGCATGACGGTGGCGGAGGTGACGTTCAGCAACAGCATCAGCGTGTCCGAGCACGCCGTCATGCAGATCCTCACCCTGGTCCGCAACTACCTGCCCTCCCATGAGTGGGTGACCACCAAGGAAGGCTGGAACATCGCGGACAGTGCGTCGCGCGCCTACGACCTCGAAGGCATGGATGTCGGGGTGCTCGGCTCCGGCCGTATCGGCCAGGCGGTGCTGCGCCGCCTCAAGCCGTTCGACGTCACCCTGCACTACTGCGACGTGCACCGGCTGCCCCAGGAGGTCGAGGAAGAGCTGGGGCTGACCTATCACCCCGACGCCCGTTCACTGGCCTCCGCGATCGACGTGCTGTCGATCCACACCCCGCTGCACCCGCAGACGATGAACCTCTTCGACGACGAGCTGATCGGCGCCATGAAGCGCGGTTCCTACATCGTCAACACCGCACGCGCCCTGATCGTCAGCCGGGACGCCGTGGTGCGGGCCCTCAACAGCGGCCGGCTGGCCGGTTACGCCGGTGACGTCTGGTATCCGCAGCCGCCACCGCCCGACCACCCGTGGCGCACCATGCCGTACGAGGCGATGACCCCGCACGTATCCGGTACGACGCTGTCGGCGCAGGCCCGCTACTCCGCCGGCACCCGGGAGATCCTGGAGCACTGGCTCGACGGGCGGCCCATCCGCCCGGAGTACCTGATCGTCGACGGGGGCGGTCTCGCCGGGGCGGGAGCGCGCTCGTACACGGTCGCCGGGTGACAGACGGTGGCCACGGCGGACGGCAAAGACACCGGAAGGGGGAAGATTCTTCCGGGCCCTTGAAAGATCCAGCAATCTTGGAGAAATTCCCGAAGATCCACCACCTGCTGTGAGCGGACTCACCCCGGAATTCCTGGACGGGCGCGAGGGGATGCATTTAGCGTCCATAAAAGAATGATTTTTCCATATGCGAAGGCGCCGGCGCCGCGCATACTGTTTCGCAGGAAAACCAAGGTGAAATCCGGGAAGGTGGATCAGTGAGCAGCATGGACGCCGTGTGGGTGCGAGGCGTGAACGGCATTCAGATGCATCACGTGACCGACCTGCAGGATGCCGGCAGATTTCTGGGCAACGCGGCCATGGCGCTGCGCTCCGCCCATGTGCGGACCGGTTCCGACCGGTACTCCGGTATCGCCGCCGAGCTGAGGAGCCTGGTGGAGCGGGTACGGGAGCTGGAGGACGAGGCCCGGTCGAGCATGCACGACCTGCACGCCAACGACCCCGAGCGCTTCCTCCGCTGCCGCGACGGCCACGAGCCCTGGCCCGGCGAAATCCCCGCCGGTTTCATCCCGCGCCACACCTGCCGCGACGAGTGCCTCTACCACGACCGCGAGGTGCTGGAGGCCATCATGCAGTGCACCTGCGGCCGCCCGCCGTGCCAGGCGTGCGAGATCGGCGGAAAGCTCTGACGGCCCGAGCCTGAACGCGTACGGAGGGAGCCCCCACATCGGGGGCTCCCTCCGTTCGGTTCGGCAGCCGGACTTACTTCTTCTGCCGCACTTCTCGCCTGATGGTTCGTCAAAACCGAACTCTGTCACACGGGTTCCGCAACCGGAACCGTAAGGGCGCCCGCTGCTACCGGAGTTCGGGACGTGATCGTGGTCGCGGCCTCCCTGCGCGGGCGCGGGGGCGCAGGGGACCCCGTACTCGGTCCGCTCGCGCCCCTGGACCATCCCCGCTTTCCTGGTACATGATCACCTGACGGCTCATCCTGCCCCAGCCGCAGCGGCCGAGGAGAAGAACCGGGAGCGGAGGACCATGTCGAACGCCGAACACCTGGCCAAGGACCGGACGCCCGACAGCGTCCGTCCCCCGTCGCGGCTGCGGCAGCTGGCCGCCGCCTCCATCGGCAACGCCGTCGAGTGGTACGACTGGTACGCGTACTCCTTCCTCGCGGTCTACTTCGCCGAGCAGGTCTTCCCGAAGGGCGCCGGCAACTCCCTGGTCCCGCTGCTCTCGACCTTCGCCGTCTTCGCGGTCGGGTTCTTCATGCGGCCGGTCGGCGGACTGCTGATGGGCGCGATCGCCGACCGCCACGGCCGGCGGACCGCACTGACCCTCACCATCCTGCTGATGGGCGGCGGCAGTCTGCTGGTCGCGCTCACCCCCACCTATACGGCCACCGGAATCCTCGCCCCACTCGTGCTGGTCCTCGCCCGCCTGGTCCAAGGCCTTTCGGTAGGAGGGGAGTTCGCCGCCTCCACGACCTTCCTCGTCGAATCGGCGGGGCCCGGCCGGCGCGGGCTGTTCTCCAGCTTCCAGTACGTGTCCACCACCGCCGGCCAGCTGCTGGCGTCCGCGACCGCGGCGCTGCTCGCCGCGCTGCTCACCGAGCAGCAGATGGGGGAGTGGGGCTGGCGGGTGGCGTTCCTGATCGGCGCGCTGCTGAGCCTGCTGGGACTCTGGATCCGGCGCGGCGCCCAGGAGACCCTTCCCCAAGCTCTCAACGCTGTTCGAGCAGGGGAGACCCCAATCGAAAAGCAGGCGGCCGGCCGCCCCGGCCTCTTCGAGGCGCTGCGCCGCCACCCCCGCCAGTCGCTGCTGATCTGCGGTATCACCGCGGGCGGCACCATCGCCTACTACACCTGGACCACCTACCTGCCCACCTACGCGCAGGTCAACGCGGGCTTCGACAAGGGTGAGGCGCTCACCGTCGGGACCCTCTCGCTCATCTTCTTCGCCCTGCTCCAGCCGCTCGGCGGACTGCTCTCGGACCGCATCGGCCGCAAACCGCTGCTGCTCGGCTTCTCCCTGGGCTTCGCCGTCCTGGCCGTGCCGCTGCTGCACCTGGTCACCGACTCGTTCGTCTCGCTCCTGCTGGTGCAGTGCGCGGGCATGGTGCTGCTCACCGGATACACCTCGGTCGCCGCGGCCGTGAACGCCGAGGTGTTCCCCGCCCGGGTGCGCGCCGCCGGCATCGGTTTCCCCTACTCGCTCACCGTCGCCCTCTTCGGCGGCACCGCCCCGTACGTCGGCACCTGGTTCAAGCAGGCCGGCCACGCCGGTCTCTTCCCCTGGTACGTGGCCGCGCTGTGCCTGGTGTCGTTCCTCGTCTATCTGACGCTGCCGGAGACGGCACGGCAGGAGCTGGAGAAGTAGCCGGCGGACACGAAGGCGCCGCCCGTCCCGGGACGGGGACGGGCGGCACCTTGAGGGTGAGGTCTGTCAGACCAGCCAGCCCACGAAGTGCAGGATGTTGGCCAGCAGGTGCGTGAGGATGTCCATGGGGACTCTTCTCCTTGAAGTTGGGGGACTCAACTCTCCGGACCAGTAAGGGAGATCGACCGGAGGCGCGGTAACGGTCTGCAGCATGTCGCTCGCGCCCCGTCATCATGGCTCGTCGCTCCGAGTCAATTGAAGGCCTTCCCTCTTCGATCATGTTTGCCGGCGAACACTCGATCTCACGTTCGCGTGTTTGTATCGTGTGGAGTCTTCGCGATGCCCCATATGACGCCCCTGCCGCCCTTTAAGAGGGCATGGTGGGGCTTGTGCGGGCATGGCGGTCGCTTGCTGCGTGACCTTTCTCATTGCCGATCTCATTGCTGAAATGAGCCGGGCGCTATTCGCCTGGAATTGACGTGCAATCAGAAGTCCCGGGCTCCCGGGCAATGATGGACATATACCCGGAAGTGGGCTCACTGAACTCGCCGGTAGCGAAACGGTGCGTCAGGAACTCGGTAATCCCGCCAGAATCTCTCGGGGCCGGTGTCCGAGTTTCACAAGACGATCACGTGTTAGCGTCCGTCGCCGCGAACCGAATACGCGAAAGGAAACTCCGTGGGCCACCTGCACCACTTCAGCGCGGGCTGGATATCTCCGGTCCTCGCCTATGCCATGGCGTGCGTGGGATCCGCCCTCGGGCTGCGCTGCACGGTAAGGGCGCGGGCGGCCGACGGCCGTTCACGCCGCAATTGGCTGCTGACCGCCTCCGTCGCCATCGGCTCCGGCATCTGGACCATGCACTTCATCGCCATGCTCGGATTCGGGGTCACCGGCAGCCCGGTCCACTACGACGTCCCGCTGACCGTCCTCAGCCTGCTGATCGCCATGGTGGTCGTCGGCGCCGGTGTCTTCACCGTCGGCTACGGTCCCCCCGGGCTACGTTCGCTGCTGCTCGGCGGCCTGGGCACCGGTGTCGGCGTGGCCGCCATGCACTACCTGGGCATGGTGGCGATGCGGCTGCACGGGCACGTCGCCTTCGATCCGGGGCTGGTCGCGCTCTCGGTCCTCATCGCCGCCGGCGCCGCCACCGCCGCCCTGTGGGCCGCGCTCACCGTGCGGGGCACCATGGGCGCGGTCCTCGCCTCCCTCGTCATGGGGCTCGCGGTCAGCAGCATGCACTACACCGGAATGGCTGCCGTACGCATCGAATTGACGCCCAGCCGGGCGCCGTTGACCGGTGTCACCGCAATGGAATTCGTCTTTCCGCTGGCCGTCGCCCTCGGTTCATTTCTCTTCCTCACAGCGGCCTTTGTCGCATTGTCCCCGACCGCCCGCGAGCGTGCCGCAGCCGCCTCCGTCGATTCGCTGCCCGAGCACTGAACTCCGCACCTCGTCAGACCTGTTGAGGAATTCATGCACATACGACAGACCCCGGACGGATCCGGGCGCGCAGGGGAGGCCCAGCCGCGCGGGAACAACCGCCCCCGGCATGCGCTGCCCGCGGTCACCAAGTCCTGGAAATTCGCCACGGATTACCGTGTTCGCCTGATGCCCCGCTCGGTGCGCGCGAAGATCGTCGCACTGCTGATGGTTCCCGTGGTGTCCCTGATAGCCCTCTGGGCGTTCGCCACCGTCACCACCGCGCGGAATGTCTCCGACCTCCAGCGCCTCAAGGACGTCAACGCCACCCTCGTCGCCCCGGTCGGGGACTTCGTCTCCGCCGTACAGGAAGAGCGCAGCGCCGCGGCCCGCGCCCTCGCGTCCCCCGATCCCGGACGTCAGCAGACGCTGCGGGAACGGCAGCGGGCCACCGACTCCGCCGCGGTCGCCCTCCGGGACGGCATCGACAGCGGCAGCGCGGACGCGGAGACGACCGACGCCCAGCTGCCCGGCCGTATCGACCGGCTGCTGCACGACGCCGACGGGCTGGCCGCGCTGCGCGGGCGCGTCGACGGCCACAAGCCCGACCGGGACCGTATGGTCGCCGACTACACCGGCCTCATCGAGGACGGTTTCGCCACCGTCGGTGCGCTGACCGGCCTGGAGACGACGGAGGTCTCCTCGGAGGCGCGCGTCGTCCTGGAACTCTCCCGGGCCCGCGAGGCGCTCGCCCATGAGGACGCGCTCCTCGGCGCCGCCCAGCTCTCCGGCCGGATGTCACCGGGGCAGTTCGACGCGTTCACCGGCGCGGTGCACACCCAGCGCGCACTGTTCACCGCCGCGATCGACGATCTGCGGCCCCGGGACGCCGCGGCCTACCACCGGATCCTGGACGGCGCGGCCTACCGCGAACTGCGCGCCGCCGAGAACGCCGTACGGGACGCCGGCGCGGGCACCCGGGCCGCCAACGCCGTCCCCGCCGTGCGCTGGACCGATGTCAGCGACACCGTCCTGCACGACCTGCGCACCGCACAGCGGGCCGCGAGCACCGGGGCGGCCCGGGACGCCGACCCGCTGTCCGCCGGCACCCTCGGCGGACCCGGCATCGCCGTCGTCCTGGGTCTGGCCGGTGTCCTGCTCTCGCTCCTCATCTCGGTCAAGATCGGCCGTCGGCTGGTCGTCGAGCTGGAGCAGCTGCGCAACTCCGCGCTGCGGGTGGCCCGCCGCGATCTGCCCGCCTCCATGCGGCTGCTGCACGCGGGCAAGAAGGTGGACATCGACGCCGTCGCGCCGCTCGGCGACCGCGGCACCGGCCGCGACGAGGTGGGGCAGGTCGGCGAGGCCCTGGTGGCGGTGCACCGGGCCGCGCTCCAGGCGGCGGCCGGCCGCGCCGAGGCGCTCAGCGGGATCTCCGGTGTCTATGTGAGCCTCGCGCGGCGCAGCCAGCTGCTGCTGCACCGCCAGCTCGCCCTGCTGGACACCATGGAACGCCGCACCGAGGACCCGGCGGAACTGGAGGACCTCTTCCGGCTCGACCACCTCACCACCCGGATGCGGCGGCACGCCGAGAGCCTGATCATCCTCTCCGGCGCCGCGCCCGGCCGCGGCTGGCGCCATCCCGTACCGCTGCTCGACGTGGTGCGCGCGGCCGTCGCGGAGGTGGAGGACTTCCCGCGGGTCGAGGTGCACTCCGTCGTCGACGCCCGGCTGGCCGGCGGCGCGGTCGCCGACCTCACTCATCTGCTGGCCGAACTCGTCGAGAACGCGGTGATGTTCTCGCCCCCGCAGACCAAGGTGCAGGTACGGGCCGAGCGGGTCGGCTCCGGTATCGCCGTGGAGATCCACGACCGCGGCCTCGGGATGGGCAAGGAGGCGCTGGACGAGGCCAACCGCCGCATCCAGGACGCCGAAGAGATCGACCTGCTGGACACCGAACAGCTCGGCCTCTTCGTCGTCAACCGGCTCGCCCACCGCCGGCACGTCAAGGTGGCCCTCCAGCCATCGGTGTACGGCGGCATCACTGCCGTGGTGCTGGTGCCCGATGCCCTGTTCGCCGCGGGAGCGGACGAGGAGCCGGCGGACGCGCGCAGCACCGAGCAGTCCGAGGCCGGTTCCTCGCTCTTCCACCGGCGCCGGTCGGCCGCCCACCGGACGCCGGTGGCCGCGGCGCCCCGCCGCAACGAACTCCCGCCCGCCGCGGCCGACACCGCGGCGGAGCAGCCCGCGGCCGGGCACCGCCCGCCCGCCACCGCCGCCCAGCCGTCCGAAGCGGCGGCGGACCCGGAGGCAGCTCTGCCGCGCAGGGTGCGCCAGGCCCACCTCGCGCCGGAGCTGCGGACGAGTCCCGACCAGCGGCCCGAGTGGGTGCCGCGCACCGAGGGCATGCCCGCACCGCGGCGTTCCCCGGAACAGGCCCGCGCCACCATGGCGTCGCTGCGCGCCGGCTGGGCACGCGGCAGCGGCGACACCCCTGCGCCGCAGGCGCCGCGCCGCGAGCCACCCGAGCAGCCGCACCCGCAGGGCCCGCGGCAACCGAACGGGGCGAACGACAAACCGTCACGAGGAGAAGACACACGATGACCGGCGACCAGCAGCTTTCCGGCGAACTCAACTGGCTCCTCGACGACTTGGTCTCCCGTGTGCCGGCGATCCACTCCGCGGTGGTGCTCTCCGGCGACGGACTGGCCGTCGGCACCTCCAGCGGACTCACACGTGACGACAGCGAACGCTTCGCGGCGATCGCCTCCGGCTTCCACAGCCTCGCCAAGGGAGCGGGCCGGCACTTCGCGGCCGGCCAGGTCATCCAGACCATGGTCGAGCTGGAGGGCGGCTTCCTCTTCGTGGTGGCGGCCGGCGATGGCTCGTGCCTGTCGGTGTTCGGCGACGCCGAGGCCGATATCGGCCTGGTCGCCTACGAGATGGCCCGGCTCGTCAAGCGGGTCGGCGCCCACCTCGGTACCCCCGTGCGCGCCGGAACGGAGTGACCGGCCGCCCATGACCGACTCCACCCCGCACTGGTACGACGACGAAGCGGGGCCGATGGTCCGGCTCTATGCGATGACCGCCGGGCGGGCCCGGCCGAGCAGCGCGGCCTTCGAGCTGATGGCCGTCGTGCAGGCCGAGCCCCTGCCGGACGAGGACCCCACGCTGTCGCCCGAGCAGCACGCGATTTACCGGCTGTGCGACGAACGCCCCCGCCCGGTCGCCGAGGTCGCCTCCGACTCCGGGCTGCCCCTGGGGGTGGTCCGGGTGCTGCTGAGCGATCTCCTGGCGGAGGGACTGATCCGCGTCAACCGTCCCGTGCCGCCTGCCCAGTTGCCCGACGCGCACATACTCAGGGAAGTGATCGATGGACTCCGCGCGCTCTGACTCCTTCATGGCCCTCAAGATCCTGGTGGCCGGAGGGTTCGGCGTGGGCAAGACGACCCTCGTCGGCTCCGTCAGCGAGATCCGCCCGCTCAACACGGAGGAGCGGCTGACCGAGGCCGGGCGCCCCGTCGACCGGCTCGACGGGGTCCAGCAGAAGACCACGACGACCGTGGCCATGGACTTCGGACGGATCACCATCCACGACGACCTGGCGCTGTATCTGTTCGGCACGCCGGGGCAGAACCGGTTCTGGTTCTTGTGGGACGAGCTGGCGCAGGGCGCGCTCGGTGCGGTGGTGCTCGCCGACACCCGGCGGCTCGCCGACAGCTTCGCGGCCATCGACTACTTCGAGCACCGCAGCATCCCGTTCGTCGTCGCCGTCAACTGCTTCGACGGCGTCCGCGCTCACCGGGCCCAGGAGGTGGCAAGGGCCCTGGACCTCGATCCGGCGACCCCCGTGCTGCTGTGTGACGCCCGGGAGCGCGCGTCCTGCAAGGAGGTACTGATCGGTCTGGTCGAGCACGCGGCCTCCGCCTACGAGGCCAGGATGCCCGCCAACTCGGCGTCCCCATCGGCTGGTTGAGGATCCTCCGTCAGCAGTCTGTCGATGCCCACGGCCGCGGCCCGGCCCGCGCGGTTGGCGCCGATGGTGCTCGCCGACGGCCCGTAACCGACGAGATGGACCCGCGCGTCACGGAGCGTGCGGGTGCCATCCATCCGGATGCCGCCGCCCGGCTCGCGCAGCCGCAGCGGGGCGAGATGGTCGAGGGCGGGGCGGAATCCCGTCGCGTAGAGGATCGCGTCGGCCTCGACCGCGCGCCCGTCGTCCCAGACCACGCCGGTGGGCGTGAGGCGCTCGAAGAGCGGCAGCCGCTCCAGTACGCCGCTCTCCCGGCCCTGCCGGATCGCCTCGGTCATCGGCAGTCCGGTCACACTCACCACACTCCGCGGCGGCAGCCCCTGCCGGACCCGGTCCGCCACCAGGGCGACCGCGGCCCGGCCCTGCTCCTCGCCGAACGGCCCCGCGCGGAACACCGGCGGCCGACGGGTCACCCAGGTCGTGGCGGCCGCGACCGGCGCGATCTCCAGCAGCTGCTGCACGGCCGAGGTCCCGCCACCGACCACCACCACGCGCGCCGCACGGAAGTCCTCCGGGCCCCGGTACTGCGCACTGTGCAGCTGACGGCCCCTGAAGACCTCCTGCCCGGGGAACCGCGGCCAGAACGGCCGGTCCCAGGTCCCGGTCGCATTGATCAGCGCCCGCGCCGCATAGTTCCCCTCCGACGTCTCGACCAGCAGCCGCCCGCGCCCCAGCGCTCCGGCGGGCTCCGTCGAGGAAGGGCCCGTCCAGGAAGGACCCGCCCCGCCCTCGCGCACCGACAGCACGCTCACCGGCCGGTGCACCCGCAGCCCGAAGGCCCGCTCGTAGCTGTCGAAGTACCCGCCGATCACCTCGGACGACGGCCGCCGCGGATCCGCGCCGGTCAGCTCCATGCCCGGCAGCGCATGCATCCCGTGCACCTTGTCGTACGTCAGCGTGGGCCACCGGAACTGCCAGGCACCGCCCGGACGGGGGGAGTGATCGAGCACCACGAAGTCCCGGTCGGGCCGATACCCGATCCGCCTCAGATGAAAGGCGGCGGCCAGCCCGGCCTGCCCGGCACCGACCACCACGACCTCGACCGCACGCACCCCGGTGTTGTTCATGCTTCTACTAACCGGGGGAGGGGGCCAGGTCTTCCCGGCGGGGTGAGTGGGTCTTTCCTGCCCGCCTACGGGCTCGTCTCGCCCTCTGTCCGGCCGCCGTGCCGACTGGACCGTCCCCGAAGAGGCACCGCGAGCGCCACCCGTGCCGTGAGCGCCGTACGCCACGACGGCCGGGCCGCTGAGGCAGCACTGCCCCTCGGCGGCCCGGCCACCCTGCGGCCACGCCCGGCGGTCAGCGCCCGCCGGCGATCAGCAGCGGCGCCCCACCCGGCGCCGACGCCGGCCGGCCGTTGGCCGCCGGTACGCCGGTGAGTGGAGCGGGCCCCGCCTCCAGCAGCCCCCGGGCGGCCAGCTCCGGCCGTACGCCCTCCCCGAACCAGTACGCCTCCTCCAGATGCGGATAGCCGGAGAGTACGAAGTGCTCGATGCCCAGGGAGTGGTACTCCTCGATCCGGTCGGCGACCTCGGCATGGCTCCCGACCAGCGCGGTCCCCGCTCCACCACGCACCAGACCGACCCCCGCCCACAGATTGGGCGCGATCTCCAGCTTGTCGCGCGAGCCGCCGTGCAGCGCCAGCATCCGCTGCTGCCCCACCGACTCGCTCTTGCCCAGCGCCTGCTGTGCGGCCGCCACCGTCTCCGGATCGAGGTCGTCCAGCAGCCGATCGGCGGTCGCCCAGGCCTCCTTCGACGAGTCCCGCGAGATGGTGTGGAGACGGATGCCGAACCGGACCGCACGCCCTTCCTTCTCCGCCAGCCCGCGTATCCAGTCGATCTTCTGCTTGACCTCCTCGGGTGGCTCGCCCCAGGTGAGGTACACATCCACATTCCGGGCGGCGACCGGACCCGCGGCCGCCGACGATCCGCCGAAGAAGATCGGCGGCAATGGGTCCGGCGGCAGCGCCGTCAGCCCGCCCGTCACCTGATAGTGCTCGCCGTGGAAGTCGAACGGCCGCCCACCCCAGACGCCCCGCACAATCTTCAGAAACTCATCGGTACGGGCATACCGCCGGTCATGCCCGAGATGATCGCCGAACCGCTGCTGCTCGGTCGAGTCGCCGCCGGTCACCACATTCAGCAGCAGCCGCCCACGCGAGATCCGCTGATAGGTCGCGGCCATCTGCGCCGCCAGCACCGGCGAGATCACCCCGGGCCGGAACGCCACCAGAAACTTCAGACGCTCGGTGACCTGCGTCAGTGCCACTGTCGTCAGCCAGGCGTCCTCGCACCACGTACCGGTCGGCGTGAGCACCGCCTCGAACCCCAACTGCTCGGCCGCCTTGGCGATTTGGGCCAGATACTCGATGTCCGGGGCCCGTACCCCGCTCACCGGGGTGATGCGGTCACGCCGGATCCCGCCGTCGGTATAGGCATGCCGGTCGACGAGGGTCCGGCCGTCGCCGCCGGTCGGCAGAAACCAGTGCAGGTGTACGGACATCTCAGTGGCCCTTTCCATAGGCACGCGGCGCCGTGCCCGAAGGCGGCAGGTCACCGTTGAAACGGGGGTCGACGAACGCGCCGAAGTCGAAGGACCGGGGGATCAGCTTCAGCGCCGCGAACGCGTCGACGATCCGCTGCTCGGAGGCGACGGCCGCCTTGTCCACGGCCACCGCGACCGCCGTCCCCCGGGTGCGTTTGACGGCGTCCAGCGCGACCTTGTCCGGCAGCCCGGTCTCCTTCGCCCAGGCCTCGGCCCAGGTGTCGGGGTGCTTGAACACCCAGTCCTGCGCCCGCCGCAGCCGCTCGGTGTAGTCCTTGAGCGCCGCCGACTTCTTCTTGTCGTCCAGCGCGGCCGGCGCGGCAACCTGGAAGCTGAGCCCGTTGACGACGCCCTGCCCGGTGGTCAGCACCCGCGCATCCGCCTGATCCAGGGCCTGCGAGGTGTACGGGTCCCACACCGCCCAGGCAGCCACCTTCCCCCGGGTGAACGCGGCGAGGGCGTCGGCCGGCTGAAGGTAGTTGAGCGTGACATCCTTCGGCGTCAGCCCGGCCTTCTTCAGCGAGGCGATGAGCTGGTAGTGCGCCGAACTGCCCTGGGCCACGGCGATCGACTTGCCCTTGAGCTGCGCCGGCCGCTTGAGCGGCGAGCCCTTCTTCACCAGGATCGTCTCGCCGTCCGACCTGCTGTGGGACCCGGCGATCACCTTGATCTTCGACTTCGCCGCGGCTGCGAACACCGGCGGGGTGTTGCCGACCGCACCGACATCCACCGCCCCGGCATTGATCGCCTCCAGCAGCGGTGGCCCTGACGTGAACGTCGACCACTTGATCTTGTACGGAAGGTCGTCCAGCTCACCGGCGGCCCGCAGCAACGCCTCTGAACCACCTTTCTGGTCACCGACGTTGAGCGTCAGCGACCCTTTGCCATCGGTCCCGCTCCCGGTCCCGCCGCCCCCTTCGGCCCGCGACGCACCACCGCAGGCGGCCAGCAACAGGGCGAACGGAATCAGCAGGGCGGCTGGGGCGAGCTGGCGTGCTCTCATGGGGTGTCCGTTTCGGTTTCGGGGTGGGGGTGGTGAGGGGGCGGGGCTCAGGGGGAGGGAGGGGAGCGTCGTTTCTGGTCAGGGGGTGGAGGGGGCGGCGCGTGAGGGTGCAGTCGGGTCGGTCAGTGTGTGGCGGGCAGGTCCCGGCACGGTCAGGCAGCGGCAGCGGTTGAGCCATCGCCCGTAACCTCCGCGTGGTCCGCATGGTCTGCCGGTCCCGCCGCGTGCGTGCCCGTGCCGCCCTCCACACCGAGCCGGTCGAGCAGACGGGCACGCAGCGCACCGAACCGCGGATCGGAGATCTCCCGCGGCCGCGGCAGATCCACCTCGGTCTCGTACGCGATCCGGCCGCCCTCCATCACCAGCGCCCGGTCGGCGAGCAGCAGCGCCTCCTCCACGTCATGGGTGACGAGCAGCACCGCGCAGCCCCGCTCCCGCCACAGCTCGGCCACCAGGCGCTGCGCCTTGATCCGGGTCAGCGCGTCGAGAGCACCGAACGGCTCGTCGAGCAGCAGCAGGTCGGGCTGCCGTACCAGCGCGCGGGCGAGCGAAGCCCGCTGTGCCTCGCCACCGGAGAGCGTCTTGGGCCAGGCCTCCGCACGGTGACCGAGCCCGACCTCCGCCAACGCCCTCTCCGCAGCAGCCCGTTCGGGGCGCCCCGGCAGCCCCAGCAGCACATTGCGCCAGACCCGTTTCCAGGGCATCAGCCGCGGTGCCTGGAACGCCACGGCCTTACGGCGCGGCACCAGCACCTCACCCTCGATCTCCCGGTCGAGTCCGGCCAGCACCCGCAGCAGGGTCGACTTACCGCAGCCGCTCCGCCCGAGCAGCGCCACGAACTCACCTGGCTGCACGGTCAGTTGCAGGTCATCCACAACAGCACGGCCGCCGAAGGACCGCACCAGCCCCGCCACTTGGACGGCGGCGGCCTCGGAGGCCCCGGCGTGCGGGTCTTCCCCCTGCGCAGTGTCGGTCACTGACCCGTGAACGTCGGTCGCCATTGCAGCAGCAGCCTTTCGAGGGTACGGACGAGGAAGTCGGCGATGAGCCCGAGGATCGCGTAGACCACCAGGCACACCACGATCACGTCGGTGCGGAAGAATTCCCTGGCCTGATTCATCAGGAAGCCGAGGCCGTCATCGGCATTGACCTGTTCACCGAAGACCAGCGCGAGCCAGGCGGTGGCCAGCGAGTAGCGCAGCCCGGTCATGGCGCCTGGCAGCGCACCCGGCAGCACCACATGCCGGATCAGCCCCCACCGGCCCAGCCCGAGCGCGGTCCCGGCCTCCACCAGCTGGGCATCCACACCACGGATACCGGCATAGACATTCAGATACAGATGGAAGGCCACACCCAGCGAGATCAACGCGATCTTGGGCGCCTCACCGATGCCCAGCCAGATGATGAACAGCGGGATCACACCCACCCACGGGATGGAGCGCAACATCTGCACCGTGGCATCGACGAGATCCTCCCCGAGCCGCGAAAGCCCCGAGACGAGCGCCAGCACCACACCGATCACACCACCCAACAGCAGCCCGATCGCGACCCGTTGGAGAGACACCAGCATCGCCGACGGCAGCGTCCCGTCCGAGACCAGATCCCCGGCAGTGGCAGCGATGGCACCGGGCGACGCCAGAACGTCTGCCTCCAGCACCCCACTCGCACTCGACACCTGCCACAACCCCAACAACACAACGGGCCCCACCGCCCGCCGCACCCACCGCGGCCCCGACCACCCCCGCCCCGAGCCAGGAACAACCCGTTCGAGCTCGGGCCCGCCACCACGGGAACCGGCCTCCACCCCCGCCTCCACACCCTTGGCGAGCAACGGCCGGCGCGCCTGAACGGACTGAACGGACGAATCGGGCGGGGCGTGGCCGTACACGGCCTGATCAACACTCATGAATGCTCCACGGAAGGCGAAGGAATAGGGAGAGAGGGGAGGGATGGAGGGCAGGGGAGGCGCACCCGCCGACAACCAACAAACGGCGCACATACGGAACGCGGCAAGCCCGCCCCAAAGGGCGGCAAGCCCCACAACAGCCCCGAGGAAAGCGTGACTTGCCGCAATGCCGCAGGCCCCAAATACGAACCCGCGGGGTCGCGAAGGAAACGCCAACCCTCAAGAGATCGACATCAGCACACCGGCCAGGGCCACAGCCACGGCCTCAACGCCAGCAATGCCTCAACGACACCACTGCATCACCGCCAGCGATGCCTGCCTCAGCGGCAGAAACGGCCGCCTCCGCGGCGACACACGGCCGAGGCCACCCGCAGCAGGTCAATGTGACCGCGCGTGGTGAGCATCGCTGATGTAGACATGCCGCTGAACGTAGCGGCGCGCTCCGAGAGGGGTCAAACACCATCTCGGCTGATGGACCTTTGTTGCCGGAGCGTGGAGACGGCATTGCGGACGACACCCGCGGGGGTGCGGACGAGGGCGGGCCATCCATACGAAAATGACCGCATGAGTACCGCATTCACCACCCGCACCCTTGACGTCACCACCGGCTCCACGGAAACCGTCGCCGACCTCACCGCCGACTGCGCCGCCTTCCTCCGCGAGGCAGCCGACGGCCGCGACGGCCTGCTGAACATTTTCGTGCCCCACGCCACCGCCGGCATCGCCATCCTGGAAACCGGCGCAGGCAGCGACGAAGACCTCCTGGCCGCCCTGCACGACCTCCTACCCGCCGACAACCGCTGGCGCCACCGCCACGGCACCCCGGGCCACGGGCGCGACCACGTCCTCCCCGCCCTCATCCCACCCCACGCAACCCTCCCCGTAGTAGCGGGCCACCTGGCCCTGGGCACCTGGCAGTCCGTCTGCCTGGTCGACACCAACGTCGACAACCCGAACCGTCAGGTGCGGCTGAGCTTCCTGGGCTGATCAAGGTCGTCCTGGGGGTGGCCACGGCATCTCCGCATCCCGCGTGCCCGAAACGGAGAGACCTTGCGCGGTACGGACCTGGACATGATCGAACGCCCCTATGACGGATGCGGAAAGTGCCTGCTCGGCGTGCGGCGGCTGTCCCGCATGAAGCTGGCCACGTCGTCCCCGGAGCGTCAACGCGAGGACGTTCCGCGTCGCCCTGGTCTGGGTGCAGACGCGGCGCAGAAAGGTCATCACGCACATGCCGGCGACCACGCCTTTGACCCGCGCGGCCACAATGCTCGCCGCGCTGACCGGACTTCGGCAGATGCGGGAGCAGCCGTGCCCATTCTGTGTTCGTCGGACTGCCCCGTCCCATGCTCATGCCAACGAGGCGAACCCGGAACGGTCACATGATCCGCCTGCCAGGCCCTAGTTGTGTTGTCCCGGCACGTTGGTGACAGGCGACATGCCTTCCAGGTGCTTGAACGAGGTGAGGGCCTTCTGGCTCGGTGGGGAGGTCCGCCGGGTCCGCCGTACGACCCCGGCCCGCCGTACGAGCCGTCCCCTCCGGACGAGAACGCCGGGTCGGCCAAAGGAGAGCCGCTCCCGGCCGGGGCAACCGCGGTGTACGGGCCCTCGCTGCTCGGCCGGCCGGCGTGACCGGCTGGCTGCGGGTGCTCGGAGGCGGGGCGGGCGTCCTGCGACGGGCCCGCCCTCAGCCGGCTCGTTCACTTCGACGACAGGCTCTGATGGGTCACCGGCTGCCCGATCTGCTGCGCGGCGGTCCCTGAGCGGTGCATCCGGTGCCACTTCAGGCGGGTGCCGAGCAGGAAGGCCACCACGACTCACGACGCTGCCGGGGTACGCACCATGGCTTCACGACGCCCCCGCCGTGTGCAGGAGGTGTGTAACACCTGGGCAACCGGTGGCGCTGAGGGATCGGGGGCGGCGTCGCAGCAGCGGGCTCCGCGTACTCAACGGCACCCGCAGGCGGGCCCTCCGGCCGCCCTCGGCTTGCGGCGCCGTGGGTGCGCGTTCCCCTCCCGGTGGCGCAGAAGTGCTCCCGCCGACGGCCGACGGCTCGGGTGGGGAGGAGACACTGTTCACATCCCGGGCTGCAACGCAGGATGCCCGGACGAAGAGGGCCAGGTGCGCTACCGCTGTTTCAGCGTGCGCACGTCTGATCGCTGGTGGTACGGGAACTGCGATGTCGCCGTCGGCCTTGTGGAGTGTCACGGCTTGACGAGGGTTCAGCGTCGGCGCTCAGCCGAGGCCGGGGATCTGGGAGACGAACAGGTCGATGAGTTTGATGCCGAGGAACGGGGCGACGAGGCCGCCGAGTCCGTAGCGGGTGAGGTTGCGGCGCAGCAGGTCGTGGGCGGAGGCGGGGGTGTAGCGCACGCCGCGCAGGGCGAGTGGGATCAGGGCGATGATGATGAGCGCGTTGAAGATGATCGCTGAGGTGATCGCCGAGGTCGGGCTGTGCAGACCCATGATGTTCAGGTCCGCCAGCCCGGGATAGACGCCGGTGAACATGGCCGGGATGATCGCGAAGTACTTCGCGACGTCGTTGGTGATGGAGAAGGTCGTCAACGCGCCCCGGGTGATGAGCAGTTGCTTGCCGATCTCGACGATATCGATCAGCTTGGTCGGGTTGGAGTCGAGGTCCACCATGTTGCCGGCCTCCTTGGCGGCCGAGGTCCCGGTGTTCATGGCCACTCCGACGTCCGCCTGGGCGAGGGCCGGGGCGTCGTTGGTGCCGTCGCCGGTCATCGCGACCAGCTTGCCGCCCTCCTGTTCCTGGATGATCAGGGCGAGTTTGTCCTCGGGCGTGGCCTCGGCCAGGTAGTCGTCGATGCCCGCTTCCTGGGCGATGGCCTTGGCTGTGAGGGGATTGTCGCCGGTGATCATGACCGTGCGGATGCCCATGCGACGCAGTTCGGCGAAGCGTTCGCGGATGCCGTCCTTGACGACGTCCTTGAGGTGGACGACGCCCAGAACTCGGGGTCCGGACAGGTCGTGCGTGGCGACCAGCAGCGGGGTGCCTCCGGAGGCGGCGATGGCATCGGTGAACATGCGTGCCTCGGCGGGCACTTGGCCGCCGCGCCGCTCCACCCATTCGATGACCTGGGCAGCGGCTCCTTTGCGGATCGCGCATCCCGATCCGTCCGTCCAGCGCAGTCCGACGCCGCTCATCCGGGTCTGCGCGCTGAAGGGGACGTACTCGACGTGCTGGAGTTCGCCCTCGGCCGGTGCCCGCAGCCCGTACTTGTTCTTGGCGAGGACGACGATGGAGCGGCCCTCGGGTGTCTCGTCGGCGAGTGAGGAGAGCTGGGCTGCGTCCGCCAGCTGGAGTTCGTCGAGGCCCGGGAGCGGGATGAAGGCGGCGGCCTCCCGATTGCCGAGGGTGATGGTGCCGGTCTTGTCGAGCAGCAGGGTGTTGACGTCGCCGGCCGCCTCGACCGCGCGTCCCGACATGGCCAGCACGTTGCGCTGGACGAGGCGGTCCATGCCGGCGATGCCGATCGCCGAGAGCAGCGCGCCGATCGTAGTGGGGATGAGGGTGACGAGCAGGGCGACCAGCACCGCCGTCTGCTGTGCAGCCCCGGCGTAGGTGGCCATCGGCTGCACGGTGACGACGACGAGGAGGAAGACGATGGTGAGCGCGGCAAGCAGGATGTGCAGCGCGATCTCGTTGGGGGTCCGCTGGCGGGTCGCGCCCTCGACCAGGGCGATCATGCGGTCCAGAAAGGAGTTCCCGGGGCGGGAGGTGATGCGTACGACGAGGCGGTCGGACAGCACGGTGGTGCCCCCGGTGACGCCGGAGCGGTCGCCTCCTGACTCGCGGATGACGGGGGCGGATTCACCGGTGACCGCCGACTCGTCGACTGCGGCGACACCGTCGACGACATCGCCGTCCGCCGGGATCACCTCGCCCGCCTCGACCAGTACGAAGTCGAACGGCTGAAGGTCGGCGGCAGCGACGGTCTCCGTCTCGGCGCTCCGGAGGTCGATGCCGACCCGCCAGTTGTTGCGCAGCCGCCTGGTGACAATGTCCGTGCGCGCCTTGCGCAGCGAGGCGGCCTGCGCTCTGCCGCGGCCCTCGGCGACCGCCTCTGCGAGATTGGCGAAGACGACGGTCAGCCAGAGCCAGCAGCTGATCACCCAGGTGAAGACGGACGGGTTGAGGAGTGCGGAGAGGGTGGTCAGGAGCGACCCGCAGGCCACGACGAACAGCACGGGGTTGGTGGCCAGCGCCCGTGGATGCAGTTTGTGCAGCGCTTCGGGAAGGGCTGTCAGCAGTGCTTTCGGGTCGACGAGCCCGCCCGGCGTCCGTCGTCGCCGCCGTCGGCCTCTTGGCGTGCGGGTGCTCTGGGGTGGGACGGTGCCGGTGCCGTTCGGTGAGGTCGCCGGTGCCGGCGGGGTGGGGGAGAGGGCGGGAGCCATACACGGACTTTCTGGGAGTGCGGCTTTCTGCGTGCGTGGGCGACCGGGTGATCTGACGAGACGGGGCCGAGGGCAGGCCGATGGACAGAGTGCCCGTCGCCGTGCGCACTCGTCCGCCGTTGAAGGAACCTATGGCGCCGCCGATCGACACATGCCCTATCGCGTGCGGAATTTGCGGCTCTCTTACGGAGTGGCCCGGGAGGTGCCATCGAGCGACCTCAAGGAGGCGCTGAGCAGAACTGATTCTGCTGAGCGCTGCGCATGGCTTGCACTCGCAGCTGACGGACCGACTCGGCGTTGGCCAGGGTGGGGCTCCACGACGCGGGGTCAGTGGGCGATGCGAAGTGTGGCACTAATAGGGCGGGATGCGACCATGCGGCACGAATAGGTGGATGGATGCACGCATAGGCACGTGGCGGAGGTGAACGGAACAGGTGCCTGGCATATGGGTTTCAACAAGAAGGCCTGCGGCTGTCGGCTGTGAAGATCAACCCACCCCTAGACTCCGATAAGCGGCCCTTTCTGCCGTCGCGCGCAATTCAGATCTTGGAGTGCCAGGGGGATACTCATGTCAAAAAATGAGTCGTTAGTGGATGCAGCAGCGCTTGCGAAGCTGGCGAAGAGCTTCGAAGCGTACGGTTCGGACCTGGAAAGCTACATCAAGGAATTCCAGGCGAAGACGGACTCTGAAGTGATTCATGATGGATTCGGAGTGCTCACCGAATCAGAGGAAGTCACGTCTGCATACATCGAGATGTCCCAGCACATGGTCGAGTCGCTGAATGCTCTGCGGCAGCACCTGGACCAAATCGGTGACGGTCTGCGGACGGTCCGGCAAAACGCTGTGGCGACGGACGAGTCCCTGGCGACCGGCTTCGGCCAGGGACGGCACGCATGAGCGGTGACGAGTCGGTGGCGGAGCAGGTCTTCGAGGCCGGCCTGGAAATCATCAACCCCGGTGGCGAACCGGACGACCTGCGCTTGGCGGCCAAGGGCTGGCGGGATCTCCACCACAATCTCCAGACCATGTTCAAGGACATGGACCGGGAGGTGCAGCGGACGCTGGATCTCCAGTGGCGGGGCCCCGCGGCGGATGCGTTCGCCGAACACTGGAAGAACCTTGACCGGGCCATGGACAAGACCTTGCCCCAATTGCCCGAGGCGGCGAAGAGCCTGGAGGAGGCCGCGGACGCGATCGAGGAGATCAACGGCGAGATCCACGAGATCTACCTGGAGATCGGCATCTCCATCGGCATCTCCGTCGGCTTGTCCTTCATGACCATGGGTTTCTCGGCGGCCGCGGGGGCCGCGCGAGCCGCTCAACTGGCCACCAAAGCGGCCAAGTTGGCCAAGACCCTCGGCACGATCCTGCGGAAGGTGGGTCAGGCGTTCAAAACCCTCTCCCGCCTGTCCAAGGAACACCGCTTCCTGAAGAACGTCCTGGTCAACTGGACCAGCAACACGGGCGCCACGGTGCTCACCAACGCCCTGACCGGCCAGGACACGAACCTGGGAGACGCGGTCTGGCAGGGCGGTCTGGCTTCGGTGGTGGGAACCGGCCCGGCGCTCGCGACTGCCGGCCTGGGCGCCAAGGTTGCTCCCGAGCTGGCCTCCAAGGTGGGATTGGAAATGGGTGAGAAGGGGGCCGGCCTGACGGGGGACATCGTGGGGGGTGGTATCGGAAATGTCGCCGGCGGTTTGGCCGTCGACAATGCGAAGAACTACACCGGCGATACGAGCGACGATGTCGACGGGAAAAACATGGGTTTCAATGCCGGCATCAATCTCATCGCCGGCGGCGCGGCAGGCGGCGCGGTCCACGGCGCGAATACTCATTTGCCGCCAGGGGTGAAGGGGCCGCACTTCTCTGTCGAGGGCGTGGCGCAGGGAGGGATTTACGGTGGTGCGGGCGCGGTGGCCAAGCCGCTCCATGACTTTCTCATCCCGCCAAGCCCTCCAGGGGAAGACGACGCAATGGACGGTGCTGCCACCTCACCGAGGGGCGATGTGAAGGACGTCTTCGGGTGAGAGAGCGGGACCGGATCACTGCTGCGGCATCGGTGCTGGCATGGGCCGGTGTCGCGGCATTCCTCGTCTGCTTGCTCGTACGGATGGTGGCGCCGTATCCCCGCTGGGATCTGCTCGGCTGCATGTCCGTCTCGGCTGTGGCGGCGGCCGTCTGGTGGCTTCGGGCGTGTGGTCGCTCCACTCCCGGCGGGGGAGCGGCTGACTTCCCGGGTCGTGGTGGGAAGGGAACGAGCAGATGGTGGCCCGCGCGGAGGGGCGTCCTCGTCTCCGTCGCGTTCATCGCGCTGTATATGCCGTTCGAGGCGCTGTCAGCCTCCGCGTCCGCGACCACGCCGACGCTGGCCGCGATCATCAGCAGCGGCCCCCGCATCGCCACCGTCACGATCAAGAAGGTCCACTACACACACCGGAAGACGCTCAAGAGCGTCGGAACGTACTTCGTATCCGGAGTCACGGTCAAAGCCCCCGGACCGGACCATGCCACCGACGAACGGCTCGAAGGAACGGTGGAACAGTCGGACCCGCCGCGGCCGGGCGACCGGGTGGGAGCACTGTACGCCCCGGACAACCCGGAGGCCGGAAGCTATCTGGGCCGGCTCTCCGCTCTGCGGTCCCTGCTCGGTGGGCCCGCCCCGCCCGGTGAATTCGGTCTTCTAGCTCTCTACGGCCTCGTCCCCCTGGTGCTCGCCAGGCTGTCCTACAGAACGGCGACGACATGTCGCCCCATCGACGACGCACTCGGCGAAGGGCAACCGCACACGCTGCGCGTGCGCGTCGAAGGGGCCACCGCGGGCTCGTTCCATCGGCCGTTTCCCTCCGCCACACAAAGCCCTCGTCTGGCGCCGGGGCTGCGGCTCTCCTCGCCGGGCGGCAGCCGCGACCTCTTGCACGAACGATGTCTCGATCCGGAAGCACTCGCCAACGCGCTGAGCAACCAGCATGGTTGGCTGTACTGGGTGCCCATGGCGGATCACCGGCCGGAATGGGTGACCGATGCCGTGCTCGTTCTGGACGACGGCAGGTATCTGTGCGGCGTCACACCCCTTGGTGAGGCTCCTCATATGCTGCAAGGGGAGCCCTTGGGCGGTCCGCTCCCCGGCCCGGAACCGTCCCGCGCCATAGGGCCGTACGCACTGTGGCATTCGCGCGTCCACCTGCCGGCCGCCGTTGCCTATGCGGTGAGCTTCCTTGCAGTGGGCCTGATCGCGGCGGGTGCCGGCTACCGCAATGGAACGCTGGAGAGCCTCTGTTTCAGCATGGCGGCTGCGGGTCCGATCGTTGGTCTGCTGTCGATCCGATTTCAACGCCAGCGATATCTACGGGAGTTGCGACGTCGTACGGGTGGATTGACGGCTTCCGTGCCGAACGAGGGAAATTCCGCCTGAGGGACTGAGAAGAAGGTGAGCCTCTCTTGGCAGCGATGGATCCCGAAGACCTCTTCGCTCCGATCGGCCACGACCTGCGGGCCTGTGGTCTGCGGCCGCGCCTGGCCCGTCTGCCGGGGCAAGCACCACCATCCCATGGCCCTCGACTCCGACAGGGAGGGAGCCTGGCCTCACTGGCGCTGTCCGTCGGATCGGTCCTACCGCTGGCCAGTGGGGGAACACCCCGGATTGACGCATGCGGGGTGAGGAGGGGGTGGGCTACGGGGCGGACGGGGGCTCCGGAATCCTTGCCCATGCGCACTCTTAACCCCGAACTCGTGTACGCACGGGAGCCGGGGATGGCGCCACGGCAATCTTGACCATGTGATGTCAACTCTCCATCTCCATATGCCTTTTGGGTAGCGCTCTCAGCACATGGTGATCTGCGGTGACGACGGGCTCGCGCACCGGCTTGCGGTGACGCTGGACGCGGTGTGCGGTGAAGCGGTCACCGTCGTCCTGCCTTCGGGGCGGGACGGGCACGCGCCGGAGATCGCCGCGCTGCACCGGGATCCGCGGTCGCCTGTCGAGCTGCTGGTGGCCGCCCGTCCGGACGAGCAGACGCTGCGCGCCGCGGGGGTGGAGCGGGCGGCCGCGCTCGCCCTCACTTACCGCGACGACCAGGTCAATGCGACCGCCGCGCTGCTGGCCCGGACGCTCAACCCGACGATCCGCTTGGTCATCCGGATGTTCAACCGGGAGCGCGGCAGCCACCTCGAACGGCTGCTGGACCGATCCGTGTTGGCGCTCGGACGCACCGACGGCGCTGCGCTGGACATGTCCACCTCGGTGCTGTCCGACACCGATACCGCGGTGCCCGAGCTGGTGGTTGCCGCAGCGGTCGGCCAGGGCCACACCATTCAGGACTCGGGTGCTGGCCCAACTGCGTACCACCGAGCACCAAGTGGCCGTCATAGAACGTGATCCGCACGCCCGAGGTGTCGCCCTGGCCCGAGAACTCGGCGTGCCGCTGCTGCTGGAGGACGCCGGCGCCCCTGGTGTCCTGGACCGCGCCCGGATCAGCCACAGCAAGTCCCTGCTGGTCCTCACCCGGGACGATGGCGAGAACCTCGACATCGCCATGGCGGCCCGCGAGATCAACCCTGGTGTGCGGGTGGTGATGCGGCTCTACGACGACGACTTCGCCGCCACCGTCTCCCGCACGATGCGCGCCTCGTACCCCGACGCCACCACCCGCAGCCACAGTGTCTCCGCCCTCGCCGCGCCCTCGTTCGCCGCCGCCATGATGGGCCGTCATGTGCTCGGCGTCATGCTCGTCGAGCGTGGCTCGCTCCTCTTCACCACCGTCGACGTCGCCGGCCTCCCGGAGCTGGAAGGCCGCTCCGTCCACCAGGCCTTCCGGGAGAACGAGTGGCGGGTCGTGGCCGTCGGCTCGGCGATCAGACCGCAGTCGTCCGCCCCGCGGGACACCCTCGGCGGCCTCCGTCTCGACGGCCCCGGCTTCGACTGGCGCCCCTCACACGGCACAACCCTGCACGCGGGCGACCGGGGCGTGGTGGCCTCGACCCGCCGAGGCCTGGACTTCCTGATGACGCTGCATCGGCATTTCCTTCCTCGCGGGCTGCGGAATGCTCTGGCGTTCCACACCGGACCCGAGCGTGCCCGCTTGGTTCCTCGCGCCGACGGTCCTGCCCTTCCTCGCCGGCATTGCGGTGACTGTCGCTGCGGCCGTGAGCGACCGGAGGCGGTGAGCCCGTTCATCGAGCCAACCGAATGCAACGCTGCTGCTTCAAGCGAACGAAGCCGGGCGAGGGGGCCAGGGCCTGGGCCTTCCATGAGCAGCCGACGGCCATCATCGAGCAGGCCGTCGCGGTCGCAGATGCCAGACGGGCGCGCGATGGTGGCTGATCGTGAGGAAGTTCCAGGTCTCCTACAGCATCTCGGGCGTATTCGGTATCAGTAATTCCGGTATCTAACCCATGCTTCGCCTCCCCTCCCGCTAAGAAAGCATCAATTTCCGGCGTGTTGGCCAGGAATTTCAGTTCGAGCCAACTCCTGAAAGTCGCTCGACGAGATCCCACTGTGCTGCTAGAAATGATCACGCAATATCCACACGAGGAACGGGGAAAAGTGGAAAGCAAGTTAGCTCACAGGGGCCTCTCGCGTCTCGATGTGTCTCGTACCGTCAAGGCGGCAATCGCCACTGTCATCGCTGCGTCGGCGCTGATGATCTCTACAGCCGGTTCTGCAAGCGCCCGGAGCGGTACGACCATCAGCGTCGGTGGTGCCGGCAGTTCCGCCGCGGCAGTCGACCAGAACAGCCTTCAGGGAGGCAGTGGAAGCTTCACCGCCAAGGTCGCCAAGGTCGAACCGAAGACCGGTGCGACGCTCAAGGCCAAGACCGTCCTGTGCGAGTGGAACGCCGACTGGAAGTGGGGACCAGGTACCGTCTCCCAAGTCACGGGCAGCGCCAGGTTCTACTGCGCAGCCGTAGGCCCCGATGGTCCGCAGTTCACAGGGGAGTCCCGCGCACGGCTCATGGATGACCACGGCAAGGCGATCGCCAACGGTGAGCGCACCGTCATTCAGCCACTTGACCCGACCCCCACCATCTCGGAGGTGACGGCGAAGGTGAAGCGTCCCAAGACCCTGCATGTGCAGCACGACATGTGGGCGAACTTCCTCACGCCGGGCTGGGTGTGGCAATCACACCCGAAGGGCTGCGGTGGCGCCGGTACGACGGCGATCAAGTGCACCATCGACTATGAGAACTTCAAGATCTGACGAATGATCACTTCGGTAGCCGGATCCAGGATATCCTGGATCCGGCTACCGGTATTCCAAATCGACAGCGAGGGAAAGCATGTGGTCAGGGAAGCACGACAGTTACTTCGAGGCAACGGGCAGGGCAATCGATGAGCAGTTACAGCGAAGTCGCGCCAGGAAACGCGCCCAAGCCGTCAAGTACAGCAGAGGGCAAGTAGAACAGAGCCGCAAGATATCCCACGCTTCCGAGGTGGCTGAACTGGAACGTCTCGCCGTTCTCGGGCAAATCCCGCCGGCCGAATATAAGGCCCGCTTGGCTGCGCTTCACGAAGGAATTGAAGAAGAGACCAGCCAGTAGTGCGTGACGTCAGCGCCAAGCATCTCCTGGTGCATCGTCAAAAACCTCACCATGGGCCGCCCTCTCGACGCCTGGTTGTCGCCATGCAGGTCGCAGCGATTCATCAGTGGCTGTGAACCCTCAGCCTGCCGCCGTGCGGATGCCCCAGCAGAAAGCTACGGCCCTGCGGTCCTTACGGAGAAGGGCGCATTTCCTGGCATTGGCGCGGGGCGGTGTGTATGGGGTTGCACCTTCCGTAGCGGCATGTGGTCCGGTGGACCTACGTCCCGACCCTCGTGAGGAATGGTCCCTGCTCATGCATTCGTCTTTCATGCCACCCCGCCAGGTCAAGATCGGTGACGCGGCGGCCTTCGCCGGCAGCACGCCACGGGCGATTCGCCATTACCACGAGATCGGCCTGCTCCCCGAGCCTGAGCGGGGCGGCGATGACCGCCGCCGCTACGGGTACGAGGACATGATCCGCCTGCTGTGGATTCGCAAGATGGCCGACGCCGGGATCGCCCTGGACGACATCCGTGACGCCTTTACCCCTGGTATGGCTTCCGCCGGTGCGGACAACGGAGACGGTATCGCGGACATCCTGGAGCGGTTGGAGGAAACCCTCGCCGAGCAGGCGGCGGAATTGCGGCGGCAACGGACCGCCGTGCAGCGGATGCGCACCGAAGGCAGCCGGATGGGCCTGCTCTCCGACTTCGTCACCGAACGCCTCAAGGGCCTGCCCGAGGGCTCCCTGCGTCAGGCGGACCTGGACAGTCTGCTGGTCACCGAGCGGATCTTCGGACCGCTCGGCGCGGCCGTCCAGGCCACCCGCTTCGTCGTCCTGGCCACGCATCCCACTCTGCGGGAGGATTCCGACCGCATCGATGACGCCGAGGAGGCACTCGACGACAGCGTCGCCGTCGACGATCCACGGGTGGCTCAAGTGGCCGTCGAGCGGCACGCCTTCGAAAGCGCCCTGCAAGCCGTCATCGAGGAGTCCGGCCTGGGTAAGGACGACGATGCCCTCTGCGAAGCCTGGGACATTTTGCACCCTGCTACCGCCGATGACGGCGAGGACGAGGCCGACCTCAGCTCTGGCAGGCGGGAGGCTGACTCCATGAGCGTGTTCGAAGCCACCGGCAAGATGCCTTACGACTTCTCTCCAGCCCGCCTGCGCTGTATGGAACTGGCCGAAGAGCTATCCGCCCAAGACTCCCCCGCTACCTAAAACACGGCCTAGTTCCCGGTGGCGGCGGTGACGGTGTGGTCGGCCGGTCCGGGGTCGGTCTGGGCGGCTTGCCCTCGTCGCGCATCGTGTAGCCGGTGTTCAGGCCGTCGACGACATGCGACCGAGGCGGTACACGGCCTCGGACACCAGACCGTCGTACGGGCCCCACTCGTCGTATGCGGCCCGCGGCCCCATTCGAGTCCATTCACTGATCACACTCGGGCGCCTCTGCGTGCGAGGAGTCCGTCGTGGACCGGGGTGAGGTCGGCGTGGGGCCGAATGAGTTCCGTAATGTGCGGCAAAGGATGAATTGCGCGTCGAGCTGCATACGGTGAGTCCTGGGCGGCGATCATGCCGCACCGGCCACCGTGAGGGGATCGATGTGGAGGGTAGTGACCGTGAGGGTGAGCCTCGTCGTGCCGGGCCGCAGCGACAGCCTGACAAGGCGGCCGACGGCAGCCCGCCACCTCGAGGGAGCTCCGCACAACGACGGGCCGCCGGCGCCGCCCCACGCACCGAAAGGGCTGCCAAGCCCCATCCCGGTCTTCGCCGGCGCCTCGCCGCACTGCTGAGCAGTCCGCCGCCGGGCCCCACGCGGTCGGGCTTCTGGCGCAGTCCGCTGCGGGGGCCGTGGCTGACGTCGGTTTTCGGGCTGGTTCTCCTGGTCGGCATCACCGTGCTGTTCGTGACCGGACTGCTGTCCTATGCCGCGTACAACCCGAATCTGGCGCCGGGCAACGACAAGACGCCGGAAAAGGGCTGGCTCGGTTTCTATCTGTTCTCCTGGCCGACCAGCCCGTACTGGCTCTACCGCCTCACCCAGGGAATTCACGTGACGCTGGGCGTGGTGCTGATCCCGGTCCTGCTGGCAAAGCTCTGGTCGGTCGTCCCCAAGCTGTTCACCTGGCCGCCGGTGCGTTCACTGAGTCATGCGCTGGAGCGGCTCTCGTTGCTGCTTCTCGTGGGCGGGGTGCTGTTCGAATTCGTCACCGGCGTGCTCAACATCCAGCTCCACTACATCTTCCCCGGGTCCTTCTACACCCTGCACTTCTACGGCGCCTGGGTCTTCATCGGCGCCTTCGTCGTCCATGTCGCCTTCCGGATTCCCACCATGGCAAGGGCGCTGCGCAGCCGTCGCTTCCGCAGTGCCCTGCGTACCCCCGCCGTACGCACGACACCCGAAGCGGCGGATGACACCGGCCTGGTGACCCCCCACCCCGCGCCGCCCACGATGTCGCGGCGTGGCGCGCTCGGCCTGGTGGGCGCCGGCTCGCTGGCACTGCTCGTCGTGACGGCCGGGCAGAGCATCGGCGGGGCCCTGCGCGAGACCGCGTTGCTGGCACCGCACGGGCAGGAGCCAGGAAAGGGCCCCAATGGCTTTCAGATCAACAAGACGGCGGCGGGGGTAGGTATCCGCGCCCGCGACGTCGGGCCCGGCTGGCGCCTGGTCGTACGCGGCCCCGGCCGGGAGCGGATCTTCACCCGTGCGCAGGTACTGGCACTGCCGCAGCACACGGCAGCCCTGCCGATCGCCTGCGTGGAGGGCTGGTCCACCGACGACCTGGACTGGAGCGGTGTACGGCTGGCCGACCTGGCAGCCCTGGTCGGACTGCGGCAGAGCCCGCCGGGCGTGTTCGTCGAGTCTGCCCAGCGCGGAGGAGCCTTCAGCTCCACGCACCTGCGTGACAACCAGGTGCGTGACCCCAGGTCACTGCTCGCCCTTCGGGTCAACGGCGCGGACCTCTCCCTGGATCACGGCTATCCGGCGCGGATCATCGTCCCGGCCAACCCCGGTGTGCACAACACCAAATGGGTCACTCGCCTCACCTTCGGAGCAGCACAATGAAGGGCTTCCGCACACGCTACGGCGCGTCCCCCCTGCACCTCTTGCTCGTCCTGTGCTCCTTCGCCCTGGCCGTCTATGCGGGACTCCGGTTGCTGAAGGGAGACACGCTCGGAGTCGTCCTCTGGTTCGTGGGCGCCGCGCTCCTGCACGACTTGGTCTTTCTCCCCCTCTACACCGTCACCGACCGAGTGGTGCAACGCGTCTTCCGGCGCAGGAGGGCCGCGACGGACCGTTCGCACTCGCTGACAGGCCGGATCAACTACCTCCGCGTGCCCGCATTCGTGGCTCTCCTGCTGCTCCTCGTCTGGTATCCGCTCATCCTGAACCGGGTCCCGGGTTTCACCTCGTACACCGGCCTACAGGCCGAAGTGTTCTTGGGCCGCTGGCTGCTGATCACAGCTGCCCTCTTCGCAGCCTCCGCAGTGTGTTTGCTGGTCGCCATGTGGCGTGGGCATTCGCCCCGGCCGAGAGCGCACGAAGCCCCTCCCAAGGCGCCCGGCCGACACCAGGCGTAACCGAGGCCGCCAGTTCCGAGAAAGGGCCGACAGGGAAATCCCGGTGAGCACCGAAGAGCATGCGCCAGAGCAGCCGCTGGGCCCTGGTCCCCGGCACGAGGACCCGTATGCGCACGCATTGCAGGACGGCCGCGGTCCCCTCTACATGCGCCGTATGGACGGTGGATTTCTGTCGTCAGAGGTGGACCGCTGGTGTGCCGCTCCGGACCCCGCCGACATGAGCGTCCTGCGGCGGTGCGAGGGGGCCGTCCTCGACATCGGTTGTGGACCGGGGCGCCTGGTCAGCGCCCTCCGGGCGCGCGGCCACCTCGTGCTCGGCATCGACATCAACCATGCCGCCGTCGCGCGGACCGCCGACACCGGAGGCGCGGCGCTGTGCCGGTTTGTCTTCGAAGTGGAGGCGGCCGCTCATGACGTCCACGAACGGTTGCAGGTGCAGTTCGACGACGGCCGTGGCCGCCTTGGCACGCCCTTTCCTTGGGCCCGTGTCGGTGTTGCCGCGTTGCGTCGCACGGCAGCGGCCACCGGGTGGCAGCCGGGCGAACACTGGTCGGTCGGCGACCGCCACTTCCTCGAACTGAAGCGGTCCGCCGGATCTCGCGCGGCACACACGCGACGTCAAGGCTGAGGGAAGCCGCAGCAGCGGGCGATGCGTTCCTGGATGGCGGCTCCCGGACCAGGACCCAGGCCGTGCGGCGGTCACCAGCCGGTCAGCAACAGATGGTTGACGAGGAGGGCGAGGACGGCCTGTGCGGTCAGCCACCAAGCATGAGCCCGGCGTGGGAGCAGCGCGCAGGCGGGGAGCAGCCAGATCGCGAACGTCAGCCAGATCCGTTCGGTCTCCGCCTTGCTCATTCCGGACAGATCCGCGAGCAGCATCATGCACAACGCCGCGGCGACCAGCACCGACAGCGCACCACGCCCGGCCGGTGACCTACGCCGCATCCCCCGCACGGCCGGCCGCAGAGGTCCGGCGGCTCGGCGCAGACCCGCGACCGTGGCCAGGCCCACGGTCAGCACCTGGGCGGCGAGGTTGGCCCAGATGAAGTAGCCGTACGGGCGTACCTTGGCGGCGCCCTGGTAGTAACGCTCGACGAGGGTCGTGTAGCCGTCAAGCCACCAGAACCCGGCGGCGCTGAAGGCCGCCACCCACGGCAGCACTCCCAGAAGCACGAACGGAAGGGGGCGGGCTGACCGGGCGAGGAGGAGGACGGCGGCACCGAGCACGACGAGGACCGTCAGGCCGTAGGAGAGGTACCAGGCAAGCCCCAACAGCAGACCGGCACCCAGAGCGGCGAGGCCGGGCATGCGTGTGGTGCGGCCGGCCGCCAGCGCGAGCAGCGCAACTGCCCAGGCGGAGACACCGGCGAAGTAGCCGTCGGCACTGACACCGATCCACACCGCCGCCGGGGCCAGCACCAGGAACGGGGCTGCTTGCCGGGCCAGTTGCTCACCACACAGCGCCCGCACGGCCACCACGACCGCGGCTGCGAACGACGACCCGACGGTGATGCACCAGGCTGCCGCCCAGGCGCCGCCGCTCAACCCGATACGGTCCAGGCCGACGAACGTCAGCAGTGCGCCGGGCGGGTGACCGGCCACATGCGCCGGCCAGATGTGGGGCGAGCCCACCAGGATGTGGTTCGTGAAGTCCCGCAGGAAAGCGGGCACATCGTGCACGCCGTTCACCGACTGCAGGTACTCCAGACTGGTGGTCAGCCGCTCGGCGATCCCACGCCCCCAACCGTCCACGAGCGCCAGCGACCACGTCCATGCCATTGCCGCGCCCCAGACGGCCGGCACCAGCACCCGCCACGACAGGCGACGCGCAGTCGGCGGACCGTAGACCACCACCAGCGCGGCGACGGCGAGAGCCGCCGGCGTCCCCGGGCCGATGTGCGGCAGCCACCACGCATACAGCGGCGGCCACCCCAGCCGCAGAACCCCCTCCGCACCGTAAACGGTCCTGTTGAGGAGTTTTCCGATGACCACCGCCAGCGCAAGCAGCACGACCGCGGCCACCACTGCCCACACATCGCGTCGGCACTCCCGCTTCCGCGCACACATCGTCACCGCGTCACCGTGGGCGGGGACGGCTGACCGTTCGCTGACCTTACGGTTCGACACAGCGGATCACATCGTTCGCAGTATGGGCGGCGCGGCCCGGCCAGGGGTGTTCGGGGTCTTCGTAGTCGTGGCGGCAGCCTTCGTCCCAGGTGGTGCGCTGATTGCCGTAGGCGGGGAGGCCGCCCCGGGAGTCCTGCCGCCGTGCCGTCCACGGTGACGCAACGCTGCCCATCGTGATGGCCCGGCGGCCGAGCCGGCCGCAGCGGCACCACCGGTCGCCGACGACCACCCCGACAGCCGAACAGACCGGTGGGGGGAGCCGGTGGGATCGCCGGATTGCGGCCCGCGCGGTCCATGGAGCCGCGCGGGCAGGTCGAGCGGCGGGGCGCCGGTCACCGCGGTCTGGAGCAGGTAGCTGATTTCCCGCAGCAACTGATGCTCCGGCGTCGTTCGGTCGTCGGGCGGGCCGGTGGCCGTACGGTCGGTGGCATGTTGATCCTGGTCACCGGAGGTGCGGGCTTCATCGGCTCGCACGTCGTCACCGCCCTCACCGGCGCCGGGCACGGTGTGCGCGTGCTCGACGCGCTGTTGCCTGCCGCGCACCGCACGCCCCCGCCGATTCCCGACGGGGTGGAACGGAGACATGCGGACGTCCGCGACGCAGCGGCCGTGGCCGAGGCCCTGCAGGGTGTGGACGCCGTCTGCCATCAGGCGGCGATGGTCGGGCTCGGCAAGGACTTCGCCGACGCCCCCGCCTACGTGGGCTGCAACGACCTGGGCACCGCGGTGTTGCTGGCCGGTATGGCCGAGGCCGGGGTGCGGCGTCTGGTGCTGGCGAGTTCGATGGTGGTCTACGGAGAAGGGCGCTACGAGTGCCCGGGGCACGGTGTCGTACGGCCGGAGCTGCGCAAGGTGGCCGACTTGGAGGTGGGACGCTTCGAACCGTCCTGCCCGAGGTGCGGTGAGCCGCTCGCCCCCGGCCTGGTGGCCGAGGACGCCCCGCTTGATCCGCGCAACGTCTACGCCGCCACCAAGCTCGCGCAAGAGCACCTGGCCTTCGCGTGGGCGCGCGCCGTCGGCGGGCGGGTGGCCGCGTTGCGCTACCACAACGTGTACGGGCCCGGGATGCCGCGTGACACCCCGTACGCCGGAGTCGCTGCGCTGTTTCGGTCCGCGCTGGAGCGCGGTGAGGCACCGCGTGTGTTCGAGGACGGAGGCCAGCGGCGGGACTTCGTCCATGTCAGGGACGTGTCCCGGGCCAACCTCGCGGCCCTGGACGGTCTGCCCGGTCTGCTGGAGGGGACCACGCGGGCGTACAACGTCGGCAGCGGCGAGCCGCACACAGTGGGGGAGATGGCCGCCGTCCTGGCCGAGGCGCACGGCGGGCGGACGCCGGTCGTAACGGGGGAGTACCGGCTCGGGGACGTCCGCCACATCACCGCCTCCTCGCGCAGGCTGCGCGACGAACTGGGCTGGAAGCCGGAGGTCGCGTTCGCGGAGGGAATGGCGGAGTTCGCGGCGGCCTCGCTGCGAGCCGGCTGATCAGGCAGGGGCTGTCCTCCCCGATCTCTCGCGCAGCCGCCGCACGTGGACGGTGACGGTGGACAGGTCGCCGAACTCCCAGCCCCACACTCGGCGCGTCAGCTCCTGGCAGCCACGCCGACGGCGAAGCCCGCCCGGTCCAGACAGCTGGCGACGACCTCGGAGACGGTGGGGTCGTCGTCCACGACGAGGACGGATTCACCGCCACCGAGTCTCCCACCGGCATTCGACCGTCGGCGGAAGCGCCGGAGGATGTCAGCGATCCACGCGACCTCTAATTCCTGTTTGTCTCTTTTGTCTCCGTAAGGTGGGTGGCATGATCGAGACATCCCCTTCTTCGGCTGCGCCTGTGGACGTGGTGCTGCCCTGCCTCGACGAGGCCGAGGCTCTGCCGTGGGTGCTGGGCCGAATCCCCTCGGGCTGGCGCGCGATCGTCGTCGACAACGGCTCCGTCGACAGCTCGCCGGACATCGCCCGCGCCCTCGGGGCGCATGTCGTACACGAGCCGCGGCGCGGCTTCGGCGCCGCCTGCCACGCGGGCCTGACCGCCGCCACGGCCGACATCGTCTGCTTCTGCGACTGCGACGCCTCCCTCGACCCCGCACTTCTGCCCGCTGTCGGCGGGCCCGTCCTCGACGGTTCCGCCGACCTCGTACTGGGCCGCCGCAGGCCCGTTACGCGCCGCGCCTGGCCGCTGCACGCCCGCCTGGCCAACCTGGAGCTGGCCCGTCTGATCCGCCGGCGTACCGGACTACGGCTGCACGACCTGGGCCCGATGCGCGCCGCCCGCCGTCAGTCCCTGCTCGCTCTGGACCTGACCGACCGGCGCTCCGGCTACCCATTGCAGATGGTGGTCCGTGCTGCCGACGCAGGCTGGCGGGTGGCGGAGACGGATGTGCCGTATTGCCCGCGCACGGGCCGCTCGAAGGTCACCGGTACCTGGCGGGGCACCTGGCAGGCGGTACGGGACATGCGCGCTGTCCTCGCCGAGCGGCCCGTCACCGGCCCGGTGTCCGCGGCAACCACCCCAGGAACCGGACGATGAGCGCCCGGCTTCCGGCCACGCTGCTGGTTATCGCCAAGGAACCCGTGCCGGGGCGGGTCAAGACGCGGCTCACCCCGCCCTACACGCCCCAGGAGGCGGCAGCTCTGGCCGAGGCAGCCCTCGCCGACACCCTGCACACGGTGCTCAAGGTCCCCGTCCGGCGCCGAGTCCTTGTTCTCGACGGTGTTCCCGGCCCCTGGCTGCCACCCGGTTTCGACATCGTGCCCCAGGGAGCCGGCGGCCTGGACGAGCGGATCGCGGCCGCCTTCGGCCACTGTGACCGCGGACCGGCCGTCCTGATCGGGATGGATACCCCCCAACTGACCGCGGACCTCCTTGCGGGGGTCGGCCGAGACAGCGCCGATGCCTGGTTCGGGCCGGCCGCGGACGGCGGATTCTGGGCGCTGGGTTTGGCCGACCCGGCGCACGCCGCGGTCCTCGTGCGAGGCGTGCCGATGTCCACCGACCACACCGGGGCGATCCAGCGGCGCCGCCTTGCCGAGGCGGGGCTGAGCGTGAGCGAACTGCCGGTGCTGCGCGATGTGGACACCGCCGCCGACGCCGCCGCGGTCGCCGCCTGCTGCCCTCCCGGCTCGCGCTTCACCACCACCCTGAACTCGCTCGCGGAAGCCGGGCGGTGAGCGGCACGGCAAGCGGGAGAGACCCAGGCCCTCGCCGAGTGGGCAACGCAGACTGCGGCCCGACGGCATCCGCAGACCGTGGTGGGTATGGCCTGCCCAGCTCAACACGCGGACACATCCGGCCGATCGGCTTGTTCCAGCGGAGCTGGGCGCGCCGTGGACGGACGACCTCTGTGCCGACGCCCGGCGCACCGGTCGCGGCCGGCTCTTCCTGCGCCGCCCGTCACCACCGGCCCATCCGGACGGCTCTGGTAGCGAAGGGGAACTTCTGCCGCTGGACGTCGAGCGCTGTTGCGCTGCCCTCGACGCCGCCGACACCAGCGTTCTGCACCGTTGCACCGGCCCTGTTCCCACCGCGCAGGAATGTTCACCGCAAGCCCCCGCAGCGACCAATAGGCATCGGCCCCGGGCCGCCTCGCGCCCGGCCGCCCACGAGATGGGCTCAGCCGCGAGGCGGCAGGACCTCGATGACCGTGGCCGTGCCGACGACAGGTCGGCCCTCGTGCATGGTGATCACGTCACCCGGCCTCAGACTCCTCCACTGCTCGGGGCTCAGGGGAGCCACCCGAACATCGGCGGTCTCCCCAGGACCGAGTTCCTGCGCGAACTCCACCCATATCGAGGCGATGTTCAGATCGCGCTCTCCGTCGGAAGTGCGGTGACCGATGTCCCACAGAGGTCGGAGCTGACCGTCCCCTGAGAAGGCACCCTGGCGTCCGCCCTCGTCTGTTCCCAGCAGGGTCAGCGTCGCGCGGACGGTTCCGTGCTGGACTTCCCAGCCCCGCCACTGGCACCAGCGGCGGCTGCGGTCGAGCATCATCTGTCGAGCAGCCTCAGCGAGGATCTCCCAGAAGGATGTGGACACGGGATGGACATCCGCGATCTCGATGAGAAGGGCGAGCACCATCTCCCATTCCTGGCGCGCGATGTCCTCGCGAACATCCCCGACCGTCACGCCGTTCTCAGCCACGGCGTCCTCGGGCAGCAGGTCGACAGCCTGCCGGAGAAGTGTGAACGCATCATCCATGTGCTGGATTGTCGTCTGGCCCCAGCCCCTTGTCACAGGCGGTCAGTCGGGACCCGGCAGCGCGACCCACCCGGACACCCCGAGACGCCAAGATCTCTGACCACTACTTTCAGTAACTCGACTGCTGTCTGCCCCGTCGGGCCGTCAGCTGGGCTGGTTCGGATAAGATCAGCTCGGCGCGCTCGGCCTTGCGCCAATCGCCGTAGTGGTCTTCAACAGCCTCTGCATCGACGCCGCCGTCGAGCAGGTCGCCGCCGACGGCTTCCCCGTCACCGACGACCTGCTCGCCCGCCTCTCTCCGCTCCAGTACGACCACATCAACGTCTTCGGCCGCTACGCCTTCACCGCCCCGCCCGCCCCCGGCCAGCGCCCGCTGCAGCAGCAGGCAGACCCGCGCTGGCCGAGCAGGACATTGCCCGGCTCTCCCCGCTCAAGCACCGCAACCTGAACCTGCTCGGCCGCTACAGCTTCACCGCCTCCACCCCGGCCGCCGGCGCCCTGCGCCCGCTGCGCGACCCGGACGCGCCCGAACTGGACGAGGCCGACGACGGCGGGCAGGAGTGAGTATCAGGAGCCGATCGGATCAATCCGTGACGGGCAGGCACTCGGCGAGCAGGGCGACGACGTCACGCCAGGCTCGCTGTGCGTGCCGTGGGTGGTAGCCGACGCCGGGACGCACGGTGTGGCCGACCGGTGGATGGTGGAAGGCGTGCAGGGCTCCCCCGTAGACCACGAGGCGCCAGTCGACGCCCGCGGCCTGCATCTCTGCGGTGAACGCGTCCCGTTGCGCGGGCGGCATGATCGGGTCTTCCGACCCGACCCCGACCCATACCGGGCAGCGAATGCGTGCCGCCTCGCCCGGTCGGCCCGTGGTCAGTGCGTTGACTGTCCCAATCGCGCGCAGGTCGACGCCATCGCGACCGAGTTCCAGTGCGATTGCACCCCCGGTGCCGTAGCCGACAGCGGCGATCCGGTCGGGGTCGGCCCGTGGTTCGGCACGCAACACGTCGAGCGCCGCGTGACCGATTCCTCGCATCCGGTCGGGGTCGTTGAGCAGCGGCATGCAACGGGCCAACATCTCCTCGGGGTCTTCCAAATAGCGTCCGCCGTGGAGGTCGAAGGCCAGCGCCACGTAACCCAGCTCGGCCAGAGCCTCGGCCCGGCGGCGCTCGACATCGCTGAGCCCCGTCCCCTCGGGTCCGATCAGGACTGCGGGCCGACGCCCGGCACCGGCCGGGAGCGCGAGGTATCCGATCATCGTCAGGTTGTCGGCCGGGTATTCGACCGTACGGGTTGTGATCGTCGTCATACGACTGGACGGTAATGACTGTTGCGCCCGCTCGGGCTGGTGTTCACCGATGGCAGACAGCAGTCTGTCCCGACGGCAATCCGGGGGTTCGCGGCGGGGCGAACCCGATCAGACCCGATGGTGATTGATGACAGGGTTTGACGACAGACGGGCCCCTTCCTCCGTACGGAAGGGGCCCGATGGCGAATCTGGTCTACAAGCGGGTCTCGACCGACCGGCAGTCGACCGCCCGGCAGAACCTCGTCCTGGCCGAGGCCGGGATCGAGGACCCGGTCGCCTTCGAGGAGGACCCGGGTACCTCCAGCCGCCTTCACCCACTCCAGCGGCCGAAGTTCCATGAGCTGCTGACCGGACAGCGAGAACTCACCCGCACCCAGCCGTGAAGTGGGCCGCCGCGTGCGACTCGGGCCGCGGCGGCGCGGGCGGCGACGGCGCTGACAGGAATCGGGGGCTGGGCGGGGTGGCTCGGGGTGTCAGCTGCCGAAGGGGATGTCCCGAGGGGTGGCCATCCGGCGGGTGTCCGGGTGGGCCTTCACGTAGTCCGTGATGTACGAGAGTGACTCCCGCACCGCGCTGTCGTCCGTGCCGCAGCCCTTCGGGCCGCTGACGCCGTCCGGGTAGCACGACATCCGGTTGCCGTAGATCAGGCTGTCCACGGCGGCGCTCCCGCCGGAGGCGTCCAGCAGGGTGGCGGCACGGTCCCCGTCCCCCTTGCCCACCGTCCAGCCGACGGTCAGGCCGAGCTCTCCGGCGTCCCGGGCCTTCCTGCCGGCTTCCAGCTCCTTCCGGATGCTGCCGAACTTCAAGGCCATGTTGAACAGGCCGTTGTCCATCACGCGCTGGTTACCGGGGACGTTCGGCCCGTGCTCGGCGAAGCCGTCCCGGACCTGCGCGTAGTCGCCGCTGAAGCTGACCGCTTCCCTGGAGTTCAGGTCAGCGAGGGCGGTCTTCCAGCCGCTGCCGCCCTCCTTGCCGTAGAAGCCGTAGAGCACCCGAATACCCTTGCTCTCCAGCTTCTTGCGCGCCATGTCCCGCAGTCCGGCCACGGAGCAGTGACGCCACTTGGGGTCGTTGCTGTCGCACCAGTCGGGGTTCTTCATGTCCAGCCAGACGAAGGAGGCCTGACGCCCCTTCTCATGCTCCTTTGCCACCTGGTCGAACATGGCCGACATGGGGTCGCCGTAGCTGGTGAGAGTGCCGTCGTGGTCGGCCCACCAGCCCTTGCGCCAGGCCGTCGCGTCCATCTCCAGCGCGTTGGCCCCGTTCTCGAGCGCCCTGGTCACACCGCCCGTGGTCAGCACCCGGTGGGCGATGGCCCAAGTGGGGCGCTGATCGGTGGCGCCGGGTGCGGCCTTGGAGGGCTTGTCCTCCGGTACGGCCATTGCGGCTCCGGTGCCCAGGGTGGCTGCGGAGACGACCAGAGCCAGCGGCAGCAGTACGGCGCGAAGCCGGCGTGGGGAGGCCATGAGGACGGTCCTTTCCGGTTGCACGGGCTACGCGTATGGCAGCCCGTATGGCGTGTGGTGACTGTCTGCGCTACAGGCAGACGGCGGGCCAATTGCCCGCCGGTGCAGCACTGTACGGCTAAGTTACCCATCAGTAAATAGGATGTCGTCCGTACGCGGCTGCCCCCCGTTCGAGGTAAGGGAGCGGAAACTTGTCGGCGGTGCCCATGGACCCCGCGTCCTCGAAGACGCACTCGACGACTGCCGAGTGCGGTGGGAATGGCAAGGCATGCGGGCCGATCCGGGTCGCCACGGCGGGAGTGTTATGCATGGCCAACTGCACGAAAAAGATGCGGAATCGAGCGTGCGGTTTACGGATCGACAGCGTGACTTGTTGCACCCGAGGTGAGTGGTCGCCGTGACGCCAGAGCCTGGAGTGGTCTAGGCACTGTTTCTCGGATCATGTTCGGAGCCAGATCATGAGGGTCGCGACCGTGACGGTTCCGAGGTAGACGTAGGCGCGTTTCTCGTAGCGGGTGGCGACGGCCCGGAAGCCCTTGAGGCGGTTGATGGCTCGCTCGACGGTGCGTCGGCGGCCGCCCGGACTGCGCCAGGTCAGCAGTGGCACCAGCGTCATCCCCGTCACGAACAGCCCGTAGATCTTCGAGAAGGCCGTGTTATCGACGAACTCCTCGCCCAGCGTGAACCCGAGGTGGCCCGTCACCACCAGGAAGCAGGTGGCAGCAAAGCCGAAGCCAAGGACACTTGCGCGGCTCTGTGGCAGTTCAGCGGTCACAGCATCTCCCCCTCATCGCCCTGCACGACCGCCGAGCACCGTACCTCTTGCTGTCGCGGCGGAGAGGAGCGGGCACAGCAGCACACTTCCTGCGGACGTCAGTCGTCGTCCGGGTCGTCCCCGGCGTAGAGCCGGGTGTCGAGGTCGCCGGCCCAGGCCAGGGCCCAAGCGTGCAGGTCCTCTATTTGTTCAGGGCTCAGGCCGTAGTCGGCGAAGTCCTGGTCATCCCGCCACTCGGCGCCGGCGAGGCGGTCGCGCAGGTCGTGGAGGCTGAACTCGAAGCGGGCATGGCGGCGGCCGCGTCCAGCAAGTCCACAAGGCCGAAGGCGAGGCGCAGCCGGGCGGCCGCATCGAGGTCGGGGTCGTGCAGCGCGTCGCTCGTCCGGGCGTGCGCCACCTCGTTCGGTGTCAGTGCTGGCTCAGGCGCTCCGCGCTGGGCCCATACCCCGTCGCCGTTCTGCGTCAGCCCTTGCGCTTCCAACCACGCCGAGCGTGTTTCGCGTCCTCGATGTTCACCACTGGGTATGCACCCACGTTCCTCAGCGCGGAGCGGGAGGCGCCGCGCCCCCTCGGGTCCACGACTGGCGCAGACACCACCCCCGGCACGGCCTGTGCGATGCCCGGTGCGGCTGCCAGGCTGGGCGGACAACGGTTCCCTAGACCTCTGGAGCGGAAACGTGCAATCCCCTTTGACCGCGGGGCAACTGGAGATCTGGATATCGCAGGTGCTCGAACCGAGCAGCCCGGTCTACAACGTGGGTGACTACTACGAGATCAACGGCGCCGTCGACGCGAAGCTCCTCGAAGCGGCCGCCCGCACCGCCGTGGACGAAGCAGGATCGCTCGGTGCACGGTTCCTCGTCGCCACCGACGGTACGCCCTACCAGGAACTGGGGCCCGCGGAATGGTCCTTCGAGGTCCTCGACATGAGTGAGCGGCCCGACCCCGACGCGGAGGCGGTGGCCTGGATGCGTGCCGAGATGGCCCGCCCGGTCGACCTGACCTGCGGTTCTCTGCTGGCCGGTGCGCTGATCAAGGTATCGAGGGACCGCCACTTCTGGTATCGCCGTTTCCACCACATCATCACTGACGGCCATGGAACCGCCGCCGTTGCCCGCAGGACCGCGGCCCTCTACCACTCGATGCACACCGGTTCCCCTTGCGAACCCAACCCCTTCGCGCCGGTCACGGCCGCCGTCGAGCACGACCGCGCCTACCGGGCCGGCCGGATGTATGCGGCCGACCGGGAGTTCTGGGAGAAGGTCGCGCTCGACTGGCCGGCCACCGGCCGGCTCCGGGCGGACGCTCCGCCCGCACCTGTCACCTTGCAGTACAGCCACCATCTGCCACGGCAGGTGGTAGACGCCGTCCGAGCCCAAAGCGAGCGGCTGGAGGTGTCCACCGCGCGCTTCCTGATCACCGCCGCCGCCCTCTATCTGTGGCAGGTCACCGGCGCCGACGAGGTGACCTTCGGCTGTTCCGCGACGAGCCGGCCCACCCGCCTGCTGCGCAATGTCGTCGCCCCGATGGCGAACCTCCTGCCGTTCCGGGTGCTCGTGGAGTCGGAGCGGTCGGTGACCGACACCTTCCGGCGGACGGACCGCCAGATCGGGCAGGCGCTGCGCCACCACCGGTACCGCTACGAGGAGTTCCGGCGCACGCTCGCCGCGGGCCCGGAGCAGCACAGCGTCGGACCGGTGGTCAATATCGTCAACTTCGACCGCGATCTGCGCTTCGGACCGGCCACCGGCGTGGTGCGCACCCTGGTCACCGGGCCCATCCCGGACCTCGGCCTGTACTTCGACGTGCACTCCGAGCACGCCGGCACCAGCGTGTGCGTGGAAGCGAACCCCGCCAACTACACGGCGGAAGAGGCCGCCCGGCACGCCGAGGGCCTCGGCAGGCTCGTACGCGAACTGGCCGCGGTGGATCCGGGCCTCCCCGTACGAGCCCTGGGCCGGCCCCGGTGACGTGCGGGCGGCCCCCGGCTCACTCCCGGTCCCGCGCGGCGGCGTGCAGCCGCCCCAGCACATACCCGGCCTGGAACCGGCTCTTGGCGCCGACCGCCTTCATGATTTCCGAGGCGTGGCGCTGACAGCTGCGCACGGACATCCCCAGGCGCCGCGCGATCGACTTGTCCTCCAACCCCTCCGACAGCATGGCGACGATCGACTCCTGGATCTCACCGGAGATCCGGACGGCCGCGGCCGAGTCGAAGCTGACCGGGAAGAGTGAGGCATCGCGCCACAGGCAGTCGAAGAACACCCGTATGTAGTGGACGACATGCGGCTCACGCACCAGCAGGGCTGCCTCCGGGTCGTCCCGCAGCCCCAGCAGGGCCACGCGGTGGTCGAAGACCAGCAGCCGGCACAGGCCATCGGTCCGCGTCCGCACCTGCGCTCCGAGGTGCATCACGCGCCGGACGTGGTCGACCGTCGGCTGGTCGTAGCGGGCGGGATGCTGGTAGAGGGTGCGCATCCGGACGCCGCGCGTGAGCATCTGCCGGTCCCGCTCACCCGCCTCCTGGAGTGCGCGGGCGGAACGGGCACCACCCGGCTGGGCGGTGAGCACCTCCTGCCGGGCACCGATCGTCAACTCGTCGATGGTCTCCTGGACGGTCCTCAGGTCGGTGAGCAGCTCGATCGGCTCGGTATCCGAACGACGCGCCAGCCCCGACTCGTAGGCAGGGAGCAGCGAGGCGAACGTCTCCCGGAGCCGCTCGATCTCCTCATAGCGCTCCCGCACATGGCGCTCCAAGGGGCGCAGCAACCGGTCTGCGGCGGTCCGGGGCGGCACGACGGTCAACCGGCCGGCCTCTCCTTCGGCGCGGCAGAGTAACCGCAGTTCCACGAGCTCTTTCACCGCTCGTTCCACGTCCGCGCTGTCCAGTCCCACGACGGTGAGTTCCTCGATGCCCCATACGGCGCGCTGTGCGGCGTAGCCGAATACGAGCGATGCTTCCTCGCTGAGCTCAATTCGTCCCAGTGGTTCTGACGTATTCATCATCCCTCAGCCCCATCAGAGGTATCCCCCGATCGGAAGGCACGCTAGACATGCTTGATCAACAGTCAGTCAACATGGAGCAGACGGGCGCCTCGGAGCAGACGGGCACCTCCCCGTGCCGGTGAAGACCGGGCACCGGGCGGCACGCAGCGCGGGCGGCGGACTGTTACGCCGCCACCGGGATTTCCGGCAGCTGTGGTATGGGGAGACTGCGGGCAAGTTCGGCGTGTCCGTCACGGGTGTACTGCTGCCGCTGGCCGCCGTCTCCGTGCTGCATGCCGGAACCTTCGCGGTGAGCCTGCTCAACGTCGCGACGTGGCTGCCCTGGCTCGTCATCGGGCTGCCCGCCGGAGTCTGGGTGGACCGGCTGCGCCGCCGCACGGTCATGCTGCTCTGCGACGCCGTCTCGTGCGCCCTGTTCCTGAGCGTGCCGGTTGCCGCATGGTGCGGTGTACTCGGCATCGGTCAGCTGCTGCTGGTCGCTCTGCTGGTGGGCTCGGCGGCCGTCTTCTTCCAGACCGCGTACACCGCGTACCTCCCCACCCTCCTCAGCCCCCCGGACCAGGCCGAGGGCAACGCGAAGCTGCACGGAAGCGCCGCCGCGGCGCAGATCGCCGGTGTGGGATCCGGAGGCCTGATCGCACAGGCCGCCGGTGCGGTCGACGGCATGCTGACCAACGCGGCGACCTTCCTCATCTCCTTCCTGTGCATAGGCCGTATCCGCCACCGCGAGCCGCCGGCAGCGGGCTCCCGGTCGGGGCGCCGCGCGCCGCTGCTCGGGGAGTTACGGGAGGGGGTGCGGCTGGTCGCCCGTGATCCGTACCTGCGCAGCCTCACTCTCTTCGGAGGCGCCTCGAATCTCGCCCTGGGAGGCTGCCAGGCCCTGCTCGTCGTCTTCCTGGCGCGGGACGTCGGCCTGTCCTCCGGCGCGGTGGGGGCGCTGGTGGGCCTCGGCGGCGCAGGGGGAGTCCTGGGCGCGTTGCTGGTGCGCCGGGGCGCGGCCCGGCTCGGTACCGCTCGGGCCCTGCTGCTGTTCGAGCTGGGCGTGCCCACCCTCGCCCCGCTGATGGCGCTCACCCGAGACGGCGCCGGACTGGCGTTCTTCGTCATCGGCTACGGCGCTGCCGCGCTCGGCGTGGTGGCGGGAAACATCATCAAGGCAGGCTTCATCCAAGGGTATTGCCCCTCCGGTGTGCTCGGCCGGGTGACTGCCTGCTCGGCGTTCCTCAACTACGGAACTCTGCCGCTGGGCGCGCTCCTCGCAGGTGGCCTCGGCACGCTGTTGGGGGTGCGGCCGACGATGTGGCTGCTGACCGCAGCCATGCCGCTGGCGGCGTTGATCCTGTTGTGGTCCCCGATCCGCTCCCGCCGCGACCTGCCCGCGCGCGAGGCCGACCCGAGCTGACCGGATGACGGCCGTGCCCCTCGTCCGCGCCCGTCCGGGCCCATCCGCGCTGTAACGACGGGCGTCGGCCGCTCCGGCCCCGCAACCACGAGTGCCCCTTTTGTCCCCTCTCCTTTATGCGACAGGCATGAACACCATCCCCGACTGCTCTTGGTGCACGCCTTTCCCGATGACAACGTGAAACGCGTCGGCACGGCCGGAAATAGCGACCGGCACCCGCGGCCGGAGCAATTCTGCAGCGCATTCGGCAGAACGTCCTGCGCGCGCGGTACGCGGGACGGACCGAGCCGAGTGCGGTGCCGATTCGACGTACGGCGCCGATTCCTCCCGCGGAGCTGTCCGCACCTTCCCAATGACGTGAAAGGAATTCCATGTTCCCGCTCTCCGGCCCCGCGCAGAACATGCGCCACCCGTCCGAGATCCGGAACGACACCGGGTGGGGGTGACCTCCCCCGAGCAGCGTCCGAGGACATCCGTCAGCAACGACATGAGAGGCAGCGCACAACCATGAGCCCTTCCCGGTCCGCCACCGCGGGATCCCCCGCCTGGACCCTCGAACCCGGTAAGCCGGCGATGGCACACGTCCCCCGCTTCGCCGACGCCGCCGAAGCAGCTGAGTGGCTCGGTTCGGTCCACGCGGAGCTGCGCACCGCACTGCACCGGCACGGTGCGGTGTACCTGCGGGGCCTCCCGGTCCGCGACGTCGAGGACTTCGCGAAGGTACGCGACGTCCTGGTGCCCCGCCGCACTCCCTACCGTGAGAAGGCCACCCCCCGCAGCAGTTACGGGAACGACGTCTACTCCTCCACCGACCTCCCGCCCAACCAGCCGATCCGTATGCACAACGAGAACAGCTACACACTGACCTTCCCCGGTCTGCTGCTGTTCTCCTGCCTGACGGCGCCGGAGGAGGGCGGCGCGACACCGGTCGCCGACTGCCGCGAAGTGCTCCGCCGGATACCCTCCGCGCTCGTCGAGCGGATGCGCTCGGCCGGCTGGTTGCTGACCCGCAACTACTCCGAGCACATCTCCCTGGACTGGCGCACCGCGTTCGCCGCCGACACCCGGGAGCAGACCGAGAAGTACTGCGCGGACAACCTCATCTCCTGCGAATGGGACGCCTCGGGCGCACTGCGTACCCGGCAACTGCGGCCCGGGATCATCCGGCATCCGCAGACGGGGGAGGAGGTCTGGTTCAACCACATGGCTTTCTGGAACTCCTGGTCGCTGGACGAGGAGATCCGGGAGGCGCTGCTCGACGAATTCGGGCCGGACGGCCTGCCCTTCGAGACCGGCCTCGGTGACGGCGTGCCGCTGACACGCGACGAACTCGACGCCGTCAACGCCGCATACGAGGGTGCGACGGTGCGCGAGACCTGGCAGCCGGGCGATGTGCTGCTCGTCGACAATGTGCTGGCCACCCATGGCCGCGACCCCTTCCGCGGGGACCGCCGCATCGTCGTCGCGATGGGCGAACCCGTCGCCCTCGCGGACTGCCGGCCCACCGTGCCGCCCGCCCCGGGAGAGGAGCGGGCAGCATGACCGAGCTCCTCGAAGATCGCCGGCACACCGCACCGGACCATGCCGTCGATCTGCTGACCCGTTTCCAGCAGGCCGTCGCGGCGACCCCGGACCGCATCGCGGTCAGCCACCAGGGTGCGCTCACCTTCGCCGAACTCGACCGGTACACCGCCCGGTTGGCAGCAGTGCTGGCCGGTCACGGCGCCGCGCCCGGCCGGCGGATCGGCATCAGCCTGCCCCGGGGCACCGACCTCGTCGTCGCGCTGCTCGCCGTCTGGCGGACCGGCGCCGCCTACGTACCGCTCGACCCCGCCTATCCGCAGGAACGCCTGCATGCGATGGTGCGTGACGCGGGCATCGACGTGGTGCTGACCGGGGGAAGTGACGGCCCGGTGTGGCCGGAAGGCGTCCGCACCCTTCCGGTCGCACCCCCTCCGGAGGACCCGGCCCCGGAGCACACTCCGGCTCCGCCCGTACCGGTCTCCGCTCGGACCCCGGCGTACGTCATCTACACCTCCGGCTCGACGGGCGTACCGAAGGGCGTCGAAACCACCCGGGGCGCGGTGGCGGCACTCGTCGCCGGGCTGGAGGAGGCGGGCCTCTACGACGATGGGCACCGGGTCGTCGCATGGAACGCCAGCGTTTCCTTCGACGCCTCGGTCCAGCAATGGGCACGGGTGTGCCGGGGCGACACCGTGGTCGTCCTGGGGGAGGCGGAGCGCACCGATCCGGCCCTGCTGCGGGCAGTCCTGGACGAGCACGGGGTGCACGACCTCGACCTGACCCCCTCGCACTGGCCGCTGCTCCGGGACGACCTGCTCGTACGCGCCGCCGAGGGGCGACGGCTCCGGCTGTTCATGGGCGGGGAGGCGGTACCGAAGGGCACCTGGCGGGAGCTGGCGGCCGCACACGACGCCCGGCGCCTCGAAGCGGTCAACCTCTACGGCCCCACCGAGTGCACGGTGGACGCCACCGCTGCCTGGATTGAGGACTTCGCTCCGCACATCGGACGTCCCCTGCCGGGAGTCCGCTGCCATGTCCTCGACGCCGCGCTGCGGCCGGTGCCGTTCGGCGAGGAGGGCGAGCTGTACCTCGCCGGACGGCAGCTGGCCGTCGGCTATGTGAACCGGCCCGCGCTCACCGCCACGCGGTTCGTCGCCGACCCGTTCGCCGCCGACGGCACGCGGATGTACCGCACCGGAGACCTGGTGCGCCGGCGCCCCGACAACTCCCTGGAATACCGGGGACGCAGTGATCGTCAGGTCAAACTCCGCGGCCACCGCGTGGAGTTGGGCGACATCGAGGCCGCGCTGACCACCCATCCGGGCGTGGCGGCCGCCGTGGTCACCCTGCACAGCGGCATGGCCGCCGGCGAACAGCTCGCCGCGTACTACGTGGCGGCGACAGGTGCCGCGGGCGACACGCCTGCCACCGGCACCCCCACTCCCGACACGCTCCGCGCCCATCTGGCCGCCACCCTGCCGCAGTTCATGCGCCCGACCGCCTACCTCGCACTCGACGCGATGCCGCTGACCGTGAACGGCAAGGTCGACCTCACCGCCCTGCCGGCACCCGAACCGGCCACGGCGGACCCGGACAGCGCTCCGGAGGGCGAGGCCGAGACGCTGATCGCGGCCGTATGGTCCGAGGTGCTCGGCCGTGAGCACATCAGCGCCGACGACGACTTCTTCGCCATGGGTGGCCATTCGCTGATCGCCCTGCGTGTCGTGGCCCGGCTGAAGAAGCAGCTGGGGGTCGTGATGTCGGCCCGTGAGGTCTACCAGCATCCACGGCTCAGGGACCTGGCGCGGCACGTCGAGAGCCTGCGCGCCGACCGCTGACGGGCCGACATCCGCCTCCCGCGCTCACCGCGCACCTTCTGCACCACTGTCACTGCGCCGCCCGCGCGGATACCGCGCTCCGTCACCGCGGAGACGTAGCAGAGACACCGAAGAGATGCCAAAGAGACAAACGACCCCCCACACAGACAGGGAGAGGGCCACGATGGCCGGACCTCAGGACACCACCGTCATCCCGATCAAACCACCGGACCGTCACACCGTGCGCACGCTCCTCTGCCTGGGCTTCTGCGGCGGCGGCACCGGGCCGTATCACTCCTGGAGCGACAGCCTGCCCGCCGAGGTGGCCCTCTCCGCCATCTGCTACCCCGGCCGGGAGGGGCGCTTCCTGGAGCCGTACGCGGCCGACTGGGAGGAACTCGCCGCGGACGCCACCACCGCCGTGCTCTCCGCGGCCGACGGGCCGTACGTGCTGTTCGGACACAGCATGGGCGGATGGATGGCCTTCGACGTCGCGGCCCGCATCGAGGACGCGGCCGGCCCGGCACCGGAGGCACTGGTCGTCTCCTCGTGCAACGCGCCGGACCGCGGACTGACTCCACGGGACATGTTCCCCGCGCGCCAGGACACCGACGCCGAGCTGCTGGACTGGATGCGCACCAACGGCCTGATGCCCGAACACGTCCTGGCGGACCCGGGACTCCAGGAGATGGCCGTGGAGCTCATGCGTGCGGACATCCGGGTCCGTGACACCTTCCGCTGCCGGCCGGGGACCACGGTGGGCGTCCCCGTCCAGATGCTCTCCGCGACGGACGACGACGTCATCGAGCCGGACGCCGGAAACCAGTGGCGCCGGGTCGCCCGCGGTGCGTACCGCCACGATGTGCTGCCCGGCGGGCACTTCTACACCCCGGAGATCTGGCGGCAGCTGCCGGCCCACATCGCACCACTCACCACACCGGCATCCCGCGCCGCGGTCTGAGCCCGCCGAACGGGAACGTTCCGCCCCACACCGCTCCCTGCCACCTGAAAGGACATTCCCCGTGACGCATACGCACCCCTTCGAAGACGTCGACGGCTCCTATCTCGTCCTGGTCAACCAGCACAACCAGCACTCCCTCTGGCCGTCGCACCTGGCACCTCCGCAGGGCTGGACGGTGACCCGGGGCGCCGACGGATATCAGGCCTGCCTCGACCACATCGAGGAGCACTGGCGCGATCTGTCGCCGCAGCCCGCCACCGGCAACTGACCCATCTCCGTCTCCAAGGGAGGAGCACCATGACGCAAGCGCAGAGCCCCGCGGTCGCGGAGCAGGCCGACGACACAGTCCCGTCCGGGGACGGCCCCGGCCGTGGAGGGAGGGGCGAACGTGGTCCGCGGTCTGCGCGAGAGGAGGTGCTGTGTCAGCTGTTCGCCCAGGTGCTGGGTGTGCCGACGGTCGGAGTGGCGGACAACTTCTTCGCCCTGGGCGGCCACTCGCTGAGGGCTGCCCAACTCCTGAGCCGGATCCGTTCGGTGCTGGGCGTGGAGTTGGGCGTCCGCGAACTGTTCGGTTCGCCGACCGTGGCGGGACTGGCGGATCTGCTGGCCGACGGTGCCGAGGCCCGGCCGGCGGTGACTGCGCGGGCGCGGCCGGCGGTGGTGCCGCTGTCGTTCGCGCAGCAGCGGCTGTGGTTCCTGGACCGTCTGGAGCGAAGCCCGACCTACCACGCACCGTTCGCCTTCCGGGTGCGGGGCCCGGTGGATGTGGACGCTCTCCAGGCCGCCGTCGACGATGTGGTCGGGCGCCATGAGGCGCTGCGCACGGTCTTCCCGGTCCGCGACGACGAGCCTTTCCAGGACATCCTGGCACCCGAGCACGCGACGGTGAAGGTGGCGGTGGTGCCGTGTGCCGCCGAGGAGCTGACCTCCCTCTTTCATGACGCGGCGTTCGCCCCCTTCGACCTTGCGGTCGAACTTCCCTTGCGCGTCTCGCTGTTCACCACCGCTCCCGATGAACACATATTGCTCTTGACGCTGCATCACATCGCCAGTGACGGCTGGTCGGAAGCTCCGTTGCTGCGCGATCTGTCGGCCGCCTATCGCGCCCGCCGCACCGGAACCGCGCCGAGATGGCAGGCACTCCCGGTCCAGTACGCGGATTACGCGCTGTGGCAGCGTGAGCTTCTGGCGGAGGTGGGTGGGCAGCAGGCGGATTTCTGGGCCGAGGCGCTCCAGGGTCTTCCGCAGGAGCTGGCGCTCCCCACCGACCGGCCCCGTCCCCCGCGGCCCTCCCACTCCGGCGGCCTCATACGCTTCGAGCTGCCGGCCGACCTGCATGGGCGTCTTGAGTCGTTGGCGCGTGAGCAGGGTGCGACGTTGTTCATGGTGCTTCAGGCGGGGCTGGCAGCGCTGCTGACGCGGTTGGGGGCCGGTACGGACATCCCGTTGGGCACCGCGACGGCGGGGCGGACCGATCAGGCGTTGGACGAGATCGTCGGGTTCTTCGTCAATACGCTGGTGTTGCGGACGGACACCTCGGGCAATCCGTCGTTCGGTGAGTTGCTCGCCCGGACACGGGAGGGCGATCTGGCGGCGTTCGCCCACCAGGATCTGCCCTTCGAGCAGCTGGTGGAGAGGCTGAACCCGGACCGGAGCACCTCGCGCCATCCGCTCTTCCAGACCATGCTCGTGCTCCAGAACAACGCCGAAGGCACCCTCGATCTCCCCGGCACCACCCTCACACCCCAACCCCTCGACACCGCCCCCTCCAAATTCGACCTCGGCTGGAGCTTCACGGAGGAGCGGGACGCCGACGAACGCCCCCTGGGCTTGTCCGGCATCCTCCAGTTCGCCACCGATCTGTTCGACCGCACCACCGCGGACACCCTGACCGGCCTCCTCGTCCGCGTTCTCGACGCCGCCGCGGACGCACCGGACACCGCCATCGATTCGCTGGAGATCTTCGCGTCGCGGGCAGAGGAGCGGGCATTACTGGACCGGACGGCCGAGCATCGGCTCCCGGCCCGTCGCGCGTCCGGCCCTGGCGGTGCCGCAGGCGCCGGTCCGACGTCCGGGGACGGCCCCGGCCGTGGCGGGAGGGGCGAGCGTGGTCCGCGGTCTGCGCGAGAGGAGGTGCTGTGTCAGCTGTTCGCCCAGGTGCTGGGTGTGCCGACGGTCGGAGTGGCGGACAACTTCTTCGCCCTGGGCGGCCACTCGCTGCTGGCCACTCGACTGCTGAGCCGGATCCGTTCGGTGCTGGGCGTGGAGCTGGGCGTCAGGGAGTTCTTCGGCTCCCCGACGGCCGCGGGGCTGGCGGATCTGCTGGCCGACGGTGCCGAGGCCCGGCCGGCGGTGACGGCGCGGGCGCGGCCGGCGGTGGTGCCGCTGTCGTTCGCGCAGCAGCGGCTGTGGTTCCTGGACCGTCTGGAGCAGAGTCCGACCTATAACGCGCCGTTCGCCTTCCGGGTGCGGGGCCCGGTGGATGTGGACGCTCTCCAGTCCGCCGTGAACGATGTGGTCGGGCGCCATGAGGCGCTGCGCACGGTCTTCCCCGCCCACGAGGGTGAGCCGCACCAGCAGCTGCTCGCCCCCGACGAGGCCGCCGTCGAGGTCACCGTGGTGCCGTGCCCCGCCGACGAGATCTCCGCCCGCTTCCACGCCGCGGCCTTCACGCCCTTCGACCTCGCCGAGGAACTGCCCCTGCGGGTCACGTTGTTCACCACCGCCCCCGATGAGCACGTACTGCTGTTGACGTTGCATCACATCGCCAGCGACGGCTGGTCGCTGGTGCCCCTGCTGCGCGATCTGTCCATGGCCTATCGCGCCCGCCTCACCGGCAGCGTTCCTGTGTGGGAGGCGCTGGCGGTCCAGTACGCGGATTACGCGCTGTGGCAGCGTGAGCTTCTGGCGGAGGTGGGTGGGCAGCAGGCGGATTTCTGGGCCGAGGCGCTCCAGGGTCTTCCGCAGGAGCTGGCGCTCCCCACTGACCGGCCGCGTCCGCCTCAGCCCACCCATTCCGGTGGTCTCGTTCATTTCCGGCTGCCGGCCGACCTGCATGGGCGTCTTGAGTCGTTGGCGCGTGAGCAGGGTGCGACGTTGTTCATGGTGCTTCAGGCGGGGCTGGCGGCGCTGCTGACGCGGTTGGGGGCCGGTACGGACATCCCGTTGGGCACCGCGACGGCGGGACGGACCGATCAGGCGTTGGACGAGATCGTCGGGTTCTTCGTCAATACGCTGGTGTTGCGGACGGACACCTCGGGCAATCCGTCGTTCGGCGAGTTGCTCGCCCGGACACGGGAGGGCGATCTGGGGGCGTTCGCCCACCAGGATCTGCCCTTCGAGCAGCTGGTGGAGAGGCTGAACCCGGACCGGAGCACCTCGCGCCATCCGCTCTTCCAGACCATGCTCGTGCTCCAGAACAACGCCGAAGGCACCCTCGATCTCCCCGGCACCACCCTCACACCCCAACCCCTCGACACCGCCCCCACCAAATTCGACCTCGATTTCACCTTCACCGAACGGCACGGCACCGACGGCAGCCCCGGCGGCGTCGACGGCCTGTTGCACTACTCGTCCGACCTGTTCGAACGTGCCACCGCCGAGGCCCTGACCCAGCGCCTGCTGCGCCTCCTCACCACCGCCGGCGCCGCCCCGGACACTCCCATCGGAGCGATGGAACTGCTCTCCCCACAGGAGCGCGTCCGCATCCTCTCCGGGTGGAACGACACCGCCCTTCCGCTGCCGGACGACCGGCTGGTGCACGAGATCTTCGAGGAGCAGGTACGGAAGCGCCCGGATGCCACCGCGGTGGTCGACGCCGACGGCACGCTGACCTTCCGTGAGCTGAACGCCCGCGCGAACCGGCTGGCCTGGCTGTTGATCAGCCAGGGCATCCGGCCGGAACAGCGGGTGGCCACCTTGCTCCCACGGGCCGGCGAGCACATCGTCGCGCTGCTGGCCGCGCTCAAGGCGGGCTGCTGCTACGTGCCCATGGACCCGGAGGACCCCGAGGACCGGATCGCCCTGATGCTGGCGGACGCCGCGCCGTCCTTCCTGCTGACCGACAGGGAGAACGTGGCCCGGCTCCGTCCGGGGGCCGATCCCTCGCTCCAGGTGCTGGTCCTCGACGACCCTGCCACGCGTCAGTCCCTCAGCCGGTACGCGCCGGTCGATCCGCACCCGGCGGACCGGCCCGTACCGCTGCGCCCGGACCATCTCGCCTACGTCATCTACACCTCGGGTTCGACGGGCCGGCCGAAGGGAGTGGCCGTGGAGCACCGCAATCTCAGCAACCTGTTCCACGCCCACTTCGCGGTGTTCGCGCCTCAGGTGGCGGCCACCGGGGACCACCGGTTCCGTGCCCTGGTGACCGGACCGCTGACCTTCGACTCCTCCTGGGAACCGGTCCTGTGGCTGCTGGGCGGCCATGAACTGCACCTCGTGCACGACGAGGTCCGCCGCGACCCGGAGGCGATGGTCGAGTACATCGGCGCCGCGGGCATCGACTACATGGAGATCTCGCCGACGTACTGCCGGCAGTTGATGACGGCGGGCATGCTGTCCGCAGGGCAGCCCTCGCAACCGAGCATCGTCGAGCTCGGCGGCGAGGCCGTCGATCAGGCGCTGTGGAGCGAACTCCGCGCCATCTCCGGGACCGAGGGCTTCAACTCCTACGGCCCGACGGAGTGCACCGTGTACGTGTCGCTCGGCGCGGCGGCGGAACACGAGCGCCCGCTGATCGGCCGGCCGACCGGCAACAACCGTATGTACGTCCTCGACGAGGGCCTGCGTCCCCTGCCCGCCGGGGTGGTCGGCGAACTGTATCTGGCCGGAGCGGGGACGGCCCGCGGCTACCTGGGCCGGCCGGGGCTGACGGCACAGCGGTTCGTGGCCTGCCCGTTCGGAGAGCCGGGAGAGCGCATGTACCGGACCGGGGACCTGGCGCGCTGGACCGCCGACGGTGTCCTGGAATACATGGGCCGCACCGACGACCAGGTGAAGGTCCGCGGCTTCCGGATCGAACCCGGCGAGGTGGAGTCGGTGCTCGCCGGACACGACGCGGTCCGCCAGGTGACCGTCATCGTCCGGGAGGACAGGCCGGGGGAGCGCAAGCTGGTCGCCTATGTGGTTCCGACGGAGCAGGGCCGGGCGGATGCCCGGGAGCTGCGCCGCCTCGCCACGGCGTCACTGCCCCGCCACATGGTGCCGTCGTCGTTCGAGTTCCTGGACGCCCTGCCGCTGACCTCGCGCGGAAAGCTCGACCGGCGGATGCTGCCGGCACCGGGTGACGGGACGGTGGAGCGCCGCCGAGGCCCGCGAACGGTGCGCGAGGAGCTGTTGTGCGGGCTGTTCGCCGAGGTCCTCGGGGTGCCCGAAGTGGGCATCGACGACGACTTCTTCGCCCTGGGCGGCCACTCGATGCTCGCCACCCGGCTGATCGCCAGGGCGCGTTCGGTGCTCGGCGCCGAGCTGGGCATCAGGACCCTGTTCGATGCCCCCACCGTCGCCGGACTCGCCGACCGGCTCTCGCAGGACACGCCCGACGACTCCCTCGCGGTCCTGCTCCCGCTGCGCTCCGTACGCCGGGCGGCCACGCCATCCCGCACACGGGGCACCACACCCCCCGAGCCGCTCTTCTGCGTCCACCCGGCGGCCGGAACCAGCTGGGTGTACTCCGGGCTGCTCCGCCACCTGGCACTCGACCAGCCCGTGTACGGCCTTCAGGCACACGGGCTCACCGAGCCCGATGCGGCTCCGGAAAGCATGACGGAGATGGTGGAGGCCTACCTCGCGCAGATCAGGTCGGTGCAGCCGGATGGCCCCTTCTCGCTCCTCGGCTGGTCCTTCGGCGGGGTGGTGGCCCACGAGATGGCGGTACGGCTCCAGGAGGCCGGACAGAAGGTGAACTCGCTGATACTGATGGACAGTTACCCGTCGCCCGCGACCGTCGACGGCCACGACACAGGAAGGACGGAAACGAGCGGATCAGGGACGGACCGGGGCGACGCACCGGATGCGGAAGAACTGCGGCAGGCCCTGTTCGACTCCCTCGGGCACCAGGCGGACGCCACGGCCGGCCCGCTCGCCCTGCTCGGGGAACAGGGCCTGGCGGCCATGGTCCGGGTGTTCGCCCGCAACAGTCGCCTCCAGAGCGGATTCGTTCCGCGCTCGTTCCGGGGTGATGTGCTGTTCTTCGAGGCCACGGAGGGCCGGGTTCCGGGCATGCAGCGCCCGCAGGCCTGGCGGCCCCATGTGACGGGCCGGCTCGCCATCACTCCCGTACGTGGCGCGCACGGCGAACTGACCCGCCCGGAGCAGCTCGCGCAGATCGGCCCGGTGCTGGCCGACTGGTGTGCCAAATACAGGAAGTGACGCCACAGTGCAGCTGATCGCGTCCCGCCCGGAACCCCCAGCGGTGTCCGGGCGGGCCGTGGTCACTGACCGACGGCAGCCCCGGAACCCGTATGGAGCCCGAGAACGCGGTACAGTTCCGCGGCTTTCTCCAAGTGGCCCGCCGCCTCCCCGTCCACGTACTCGGTCCGCACTGCCTGAAGGGCCCTGCCGAGAGCCTGGTGACTGCGCGCCATCAGCAGGTGCTCCTGGGTGAGTTGAGCCCCTTGAAGGGCCTGCCGCGCATGGTCGACGGCGGCATGGGTGTCCCCGGTCAGCAGGAGTGCCTCGGCGAGCCGGTACAGGCACTCCGTCTCGTTTCGGGCATGGCCGGTGGTCCGGGCGCGCGGCAACACCTGGCGGTAGAGCGCGGCCGCCTCCGCGGGACGCCCGCCGTACAACAGGGTGTCCGCCTCCGTCGTCATCACCCGGATCAGCCACTTCACGTCATTGCCGCAGGTCAGCAGGTCGGCCAGCTCCCGGCACTGCTCACGGATCCGGGCCAGGTCCCCCCTGCTGCCGGGATCCTGGGCCCGGATCTGGAGCAGGAGGGTGCGCCGCCGTGTGACCAGCCCCTGATCGCCGGTGACCACCGCCATCTCCACCGACCGCTCCGCATGGGCGCGGGCAGAGCTGAAGTCGGCGCACATGGCGTCGAGGTGGGCCAGCATCGCATGGGTGAAGAGAACCGTCAGGAAGGGCCGGAGGCCATCGGTGGGTGCGGGAGACTCACCGAAGATCTCCAGTGCCTTCAGCAGATGCGCCCGTGAACGGTCGAGACAGTCCAGCGAGGAGTGCTTCTTGAGGATCACCCCGGCCGCGTAATGAGCCGTGCCCACCACGTCCTCGTCGCAGTACGCCACCGCGGACCGCACCAGAGCGGTGGCCGCCGGCGCCAGCATGCCGAGGGGCACGCTCTCCTCGAAGCAGGGAGCCAGCATCAGCCCGTCGACGGCGAGTGCCACCGCCTCCGCGTCTCCGCTGCCGGCCACCTGCTCCGCCACGGCGGCCACGGTGGGCAGCGCTCTCCGCATCCAGTGCATCGCCTCCTGGCCGGTCCCCACGTCCTCGCCCGCCGACCGCCGCGGTCGCAGCTCAGCGGTCAGCCGACCGCCCAGCGGCTGGGTCGCCAGGACCGCTCCGGCGACACTGGCACACATGAAGTCGGCCGCGCGGCGCACGACTTGGCGGAGTTCCTCGTCGGTCAGCTCCGCTCGGGCCGTCGCCCGCGCATAGGCCCCGACCAGATCGTGGTAGCGGTAGCGGCCCGGTGCGCGGGTCTCCAGGAGTACCGCGTCGACCAGGGCCTCCAGTACGTCCTCCACCTCCCGCTCCGGAAGCTCGAGAACCGCGGCGGCGCCTTTCACACCGAACTCGACGCAGTGCGGAAGGGACAATTCCAGAAACGCCCGGGCCCGCTGCGGGGAGAGCTGCGCGTACGACTGCTCGAACACCGCCTCGACCGTCAGCTCACCGACCCGCAGTTCCCCGAGCAGCCTGGCATCGTCGGACATCCGGGACAGCAGAGTGGCGACCGGCCAGGCCGGCCGGAGCGCGAGGCGAGCGCCGATCGCCCGCAACGCCAACGGCAGATGGCCGCTGGCGGCGGCGAGCGCCGCGACGGCGTCCGGCTCCTCCTCGATCCGCTGGATACCGGCGACCTTGCCGATCAGCTCCACGGAATCGTGGGGGTCGAGGCCCTTCAGCGACACCTTGACGGCGGCCGGCAGCGCCGCCAGGGCACGGGCGGTGACCAGGACCGCGCACTGGTCGGCGCCGGGCAGCAACGGCTCGACCTGGGCGACGCTGGCGGCATTGTCCAGCACCACCAGCACGGCGCGGTCCGACAGCAGGGTGCGGAACAGCGCCGCGCGGTCGCTCAGCGAAGCCGGCAGGCGCTCGTGCGGCACGCCCAGTGAGGTCAGGAAACCGGCCAGAGCGTCAGTCGGGTCACCAGGAGCGCCGCACGGTGTGCGCAGTTCGGCGTACAACTGGCCGTCGGGGAAGGAGCCCATGACCGCATGCCCGGTGCGCAGGGCCAGTGCGGTCTTGCCTACGCCGCCCATCCCTGTGATGACCGCGACGGGGTGCACGGCGTGCCCGCTGAGCGCGGCGACCAGGGTGCAGACCTCGTCGTGCCGACCGGTGAAGTCGCACGGTACGGCCGGCAACTGGGCGGGCGCCCTCAGTGCGGGGACGGCCGACCGCAGCTGCACCTCGGCCGGGACGGCAGCGGTCCTCGCCGTATCAGGAACCGCCAACAGAGTCCGGTCACCCGCCAGCACCGCGGCGTGCAGCTCGTCGAGGGCGGGGCCCGTATCGATGCCCATCTCGTCCGCGAGTACCTGGCGGGCGTGATCGTAGGCCAGCAGCGCATCGGCGCTCCGCCCCGACCGGTACAGGGCCAGCATCAGCGCACCGTGCAGCCGCTCCCGGTACGGATAGGCCTCCAGAGCGCAAAGGATCTCCGGCACCACCTCCTCATGCCGGCCGCACGCCAGCGACAGCTCCAGGTGGTGCTCTGTCGCCGAGGCCCGCTGTTCCGCCAGCGCCCGGCGCTGTTCCTGCGCGTAGGGCCCGGGGAGCCCTGCCAGCGCCGGGCCCTGCCACATACCGAGCGCCCCCTTCAGGACGGATGCGGCGTACGCGGGATCGCCCTGCGCCGCCGCACGCCGGGCCCGCAGCGTGAGCTGGCCGAACAGCAGAGCGTCGACACGCTCGGCCGGCAGTCGCAGGACATAGCCGTCCGCCATGGTCCCGATGACCGTGGCCCCACCGTCTCGATCGGATTCTGCGCCACCCTCCCCGCCCGCGGCGTGCGCGCGGTCGAGGTATGTCCGCAGCCGATGGACGTAGTTCACGATCACTCGGCGGGCGGAGGCGGGCGGATCGTCGTGGTACAGACCGTCCACCAGCTGATCGATCGTCACCAGGATCCCCGCACGGAGTGCCAGCGCCGCCAGTACGGCCTGTGGCCCAGGCGCTCCGGGCCGTCCGGCCGTTCCGTCAGCCGAAACATGTTCGACGGGACCGAGCAGCCGGAGGTGGGCCACTCCGTGTAGTGCGGATAAGTGTGACATTGCTCCTGTATACCAACTAAACTACACAGAGCCGGTGTTGACGCGTCGGCGCGCACGTATCACTCGGCCATGATCCATCACCCGAGATCATTTGCAGACAGGGCGTAGGGGGCGACACCCCCTGGCGACGGCGAGATTCGACCGAATCATGCGCGAGGCGTTCGCCAAGGAGGGTGTAGTGGGCTGCGTCCAAGCAAACCGTACCTCGGCGACGCGGGTGTCCCAGGCGGTCCGGCAGGGGAGATGGCTATGCTGCGGGTTGCCTTAACGGAGTTTCGCGGAGTCGAGGGTTAGCAACTTAGGCAAATGTGGGGCACGCTGCCGAGAATTTCGCTGGGAAGCCTGGGGCTCGTGAGTGCCCTGGCCGAGCATGCGTAAGACCGTCTGTGGTCCTTCTGGCGGCAGACTTTGTTAGCCAGCTGCATTTTTGCGCTGGTTGGCATTGAAGCGCGCTTTCTTCTGACGATTCCCGCAGGTATTCATGTCGCACCAGCGGCGGGTGCGACTTTGGCTGGTGTCGAAGAAGGCGGCTTGGCAGGTTGGCGATGCGCACAAGGCCAATTTTCCGTCTCGTTCGCCCGCGATGATGCTGATCGCGTCGGCGGCGATCACGCCTAGGGCGTCTTCCACGCAGGAGGCCGAGCTGAGTCGCCATTGCCGATTGCTCTCGGGCGTCAGGATAGCCGCGGCCCGGCCCTGAGTGCTGCGGTCATTGATGACTTGGACAGCAGACGCCGGGAGAGGATCTCGGATCGCCGTCGCTGTCAGGGCGGCGTGAATTGATTCCCTCAGTTCCCGCGCGAGTTCGAGCTGGGCGGTGGTGCAGGACTCCACGGCGAGGCCGCTCACCGCCAGCCAGTCCACGAGTCGGTGCGGCGTGGGGATGCGTTCCACGGCGTTGCCACGTCGCTCCGTCAGGGTTGCCGTGAAGCTGGTCGCCAGCACCTTACCGAGACGGAAGTCAGGGAACCGAGCATGCATGGAACCACCTTAGCGGGTTGCGCGCCGGCATTGAGGCGCGCTAGAACCGTCTTAGGCGGTTCGTGACAGGTCCAAGCCGGTTCCACGATGACCAGGAGGTCTCATGCCCAGCGACGTGCAAGCATTTGAAGCCCACGCAACCGACGCTGACCTTGACGATCTGCGCGCGCGATTGGCCGCGGCGCGGCTACCGGAGGCCGAGACGGTCCATCGCGCCGCGCCCGACCCTCGCCGATGGGAACAGGGCGTTCCTCTCGCCGACCTCGTCGATGTCGTGCACTACTGGCGCACCGGGTACAACTGGCGGTCGTTCGAAGAGCGCCTTAACCGCATCGGCCAGTTCCGCACGACCATTGATGATCTGGGCATCCACTTCCTGCACCGCCGATCCGCGCGCGCAGATGCCACACCTCTGATCGTGACGCACGGCTGGCCAGGCAGCATTGCCGAGTTCATCGATGTGGTGGACGAGCTGGCAGATCCGAAAGATGCAGACGCGCCGGCGTTCCACGTCGTGGTCCCGTCGTTGCCGGGCTTTGGCTACAGCGACAAGCCGGCCACCACCGGGTGGGGAACCGAAAAGATCGCGGCCGCATGGGTGGAACTGATGGGAAGGCTCGGCTACAGCAAGTTCGTAGCCCACGGCGGGGACTGGGGAGGGAATATCACCACGGTTCTCGGCGGCAGGTTCCCGGCGCACGTTCTCGGCATCCACACCACGTTCGCGGAGGCACCGCCCGGGTTGACAACGGACGGGCTGACGGCGGCCGAGCGTAAATGGACCGAGGACACCCGCGATTTCTGGCGCCACCGTGCGGCGTATGCGAAGCAGCAGGCGACCCGACCGCAGACCATCGGTTACTCGCTCGTCGACTCACCGGTCGGGCTTCTCGCCTGGATCCTTGACAAGTTCGCTGAGTGGACAGATACCGAAGACAGCCCGTTCGAGACGATCTCCATAGACCGGGTTCTTGACGACGTCACCCTGTATTGGCTCACACGGACCGGCGCATCGTCGGCTCGCATCTACTACGAAAGCCACAACTCGCTCGACCCCGAACTGCGGGTCGACGTCCCGTCGGCAATCACTATGTATCCCCGCGACATCGAGAAGTGTCCGCGCGGCTGGGCACAGGAGCGGTACCGACAGATCGTCCGATGGAGGTCGCCTGAAACCGGGGGACATTTCCCGTCGCTGGAGGTTCCCGGGTATTTCGTCAAGGATCTGCAAGAAGGCCTCGCGGCAGTACTGGCCGCTCAGCGGTGAACGCGGCTGGGTCTGAGCCCGAATTCACCGGCTGATGATCTGATGCCGTGAGCTGACGGTGAGTGAGGTAGCCCGACGAGGTCGTCGGTTCCGGGGGCAGGGATCAGCCGCCGGCCGGGCCGAACCCTTGGGTGTTGTGGGTTTGCGCTTCAGTTTCACCGTCGCGAGTAGGCGTCATGTGCACGACACCCCCTCCAGGCATCGAATTATTCGGCAGCTCATTCGAACCCCACCGGGTTGGTGGGGCCAGGGATGTTACCCGGGCCGCTATCGAATTCTGGGGGTGATAGCCGCGAACACTCCGCCTGCGATGGACGCGGCCGCCCCCTGGCTTTCCTGGTCACCGTCGGCACCCTCAGCGGCCGCATCCAGGCCGAAGCCGTTATCAGTCACATTCATGTGCTGCGGTCGGGCCCGGGCCGCCAACGACCCCGACGCTCTTTGTGCCACCAAGTCGTCTGTAAGGCCGTCGACGCGGAAGTTGTCACCGCGGCCGAGGGAGAAGGGGGGCGAGGCGCTGCTGGCCTGATACCGACGCCATGGCCAATGGTCATTGTTCCAGCGGGTGTTGACGATGACTAGCTTGTACTCCGTCCTCTCAAAGGGATGGAGTGCGGACGGATGTGCTCGGGGAAGCGCACACTCGGATTCCTGAGTGCTGTTCCGTGCCGGATGCGGTGTTGTTCTGGGGGAAACGGCGCCCGAGGGCGGGGGAGCGTGTGACCGAGATGTCCCGGCGGGCGTCCGGGCGTAGGTCTATGGCCCTTCAGCGCACCGGAGCGGCCACGCCTGGACCTGAGCGGTCACCACAAGCCGAGGAGGCCAGACAGTGGCTGAGCGTATGAAGTTGTTGTTGACAGGGCGCGGCGGTTATCCGTTTGCTGATCAGTTGGTCAACCGCAATCCGGATAACCTCGATCAGGACCAGCCGGCCGGGGGAATCCCGCTGGCGCGTCATCATGTGATTCCATTTGAAACGCTCGTGAAGAGTTGGAACGCGTTGATCGAGAACGCGTACAACGTGAAGGGGTCCGAACTCAGGAACGCGCTGGTGGACTTCGCCAACACCTGGGCCACGAAGCTGGAGAGTCTGGACTACAAGGAGCAGGAGAAGCTCAACTTTCCGCGTATCAGGGCGTTCGTGGAGGACCTCAAAGACCCCGAGTCTGTCTACGACCCCGACGACGGAGTCACTCCGGACGGGTTGGACGACATCCACAGCGTCCTGACCTGGCTGCCGGGAAATCTTTTCGTGGGCCCGGACAACAAGAACCGGACCGATGATCCGGGCCCGAAAGTTGAAGCAGGCAGCACGAGGATCATCGGGCCGGACATCCTCACCAAGCGGACCGCGGCCTTCGAGTGTCTGTCCCGGTACAGCAAGAAGCCTATGGGCGAAGGGATGACGCGGGACGGCCTGACGGGCGTCCGGGGCCTCATTGAGGCTTTCACCCCGGACCGGTTATGGCCGCTGAAGAACGCGGACTGGGAGAAAAAGGGCGCCAAGTATGGCATCCGGCCCGTGGGTGCCGCCTCCGCTGGGCTGGTGGGGCCGTCCTCCTCGCCGGCACGGGGCATGCCGCACGACGTCGTTCTCATCGTCATCGGCGGTGTCAGGCTGGAGTTGACCACTTGGTCGGACGACGGAGGCTACGTGCTTCGCGGGGTGAGTGCCGCGAACATCCGGATGGCTGACCTCCTCGACTGGCTCGGCGAAACCTGGGACATCGCCGATGAGATCCCAGAGAGCTTGCGGAGTTTCCGCCTGCAGTACCTGACGATCGAGGTGCTGACGGTCCCGGGTGTCTTGGAGGAGTGGGAGGTCACCGCGGCGACCGAAGTCACCTTCGCCGGCGTGACGATGGACCTGCTCGTCTGCTTCCGCCACTCGACACCGGCCGGTGGGGCCTCGGCGTTCTCGCTGTCCGCAGACGCCGGTTTCACGGCTTCCGCCAACGGCGAAGACCTCCGGCTGTGGTTCAGCGGAGCGATCGCCCGGACGGTCTCGGGGGCCTGGGAACTGAGCGCGTCCCTGGAGGACCGGAGCCGGGTCCTGAGCCTGGCTCACCTGGCCGCGGCCTTCGGCGTCGACGTCCCGGCGGACCTGGAACCTCTCGTCCCCTCCTTCAGCTCGGCTTCGTTCACCTACCGCCTCCCGGCCGGAAGCTCCGCGGCAGGGTCACTGGTGCTGTCGGCGGTCGTCGGCCGGGTGGGGGTGGTGGTGGCGTCGGAGCCGGAAGGCGCCGGAACGACGGTTGCCCGGTTGGTGGCGATCCGAGGAGACGTGACGGCCCGGCTGTCCGAGCTGCCGCTGGTCGGCGCATCCATCCCCTGGGAACGGGATGTGCTCTTCACCGGTGTCCACTTTGCCTACTCCTCGGGACGCTGGTCGCGGGAGCAGGTGGAGCGGCTCAACACGATCGTTGACGGACTCGATGGCGGGCCGGAGCAGCGGCTACCGCGTCTGCTGGGCCAGGCGCTGTCGCCCGGTGCACTGGCCTGGGTGAACGTGACGGTGGGCGGTAAGGCTCGCGGGCCGCTGATTCTGAAGCTGCCCGACGGTGGCAGGGCGGCGGCACCGGGCCGCGGTGAGGGAGCGTGGGGCGGCGCCGGATCGGCGCAGTCTCTGGTGATGGGCCGCGAACGTGCCGAGGACGGCGAGGACACAGCCAAGGACCTGGAGCTGGGCGGGTTCGCGATGGGCCCGGTCCGCTTCCACCACGCCGGCCTCGGCTACGTGCAGGGACTTCTGTTCATCAGCCTGGATGCCACGATGGCGGTCGGGCCGCTGACCGTGGAGCTGCAGGGCCTTGGCCTGGGCGTCGACAAGGACTGGAACATCGCGCCGGTCTTACGCGGTGCCGGTGTCGCGCTGGAACGCCCCGGGCCGCCCAAGGTGGTCATCGCCGGGGCGTTCACCCGGCTCGACCTGGGTCCGGAGTTCGAGCTGGCGTTCGCTGCCGCGGGCCGGATCGAGATCCAGGATCTCGTCAGCCTTCAACTGATGGGCAGTTGGGCACGCAACAGGGCGGGATGGGATTCGGTCTTCGCCTACGCCGAACTCGTGGCGGGCAAGAACCGGGTCAACGGCCTGTTCACCGTGGGCCCGGTCACCTTCACCGGGATCGCCCTCGGCTTCGGCATCAACAGCACCGTACGCATCCCCACGGCCAGTGAGATCAGCCGCTTCCCGCTGGTCAACCGGCTGGGTGCCCGCCCGTCCACGCCCGGCGGCGAGGTCGAGAAGCTCACTCCGTCCCAGGCGCTGAACGAACTGGTCGGCCCGGGCGGCTGGGTGACCCCGGCACACGGCCAATACTGGGTGGCGGGCGGTATGGAGTTCACCGTCTACCGGTTCATCCAGGCCAAGGCGATCGCCCTGGTGGAGTGGGGTGAGGCCGGCTGGAAGGCCATGCTGGCAGGCCGTACCACTCTGTCACTGCCGCCCACCACCGTTCCCGGCGAGAGCGAGGCCTTCGCGCCGGGCGCGGGTATCAACCTGTCCCTGGGCGGCCCGCTCGGCAAGGTGATCGTCGACTTCGTCTTCGCCTACGACTCCGCGCTCGGCCGCTTCTCCATGGATACGGTGATCGCGGACGGCTCGTACATCCTGGACCCGCAGGCAAGGCTCACCGGCGGGATCTCCTTCTACGTGTGGGGCAAGGCGCTGCCCGCCCAGGGCGTGCGCAAAGGCTTCGTTCTCACCGCCGGCGGCTACCACCCCCAGTTCCGGGCCCCCGCCTACTTCCCCAAACCACCCCGGATCGGCTGGGTATGGGAGCGCGGCCCGGTGTCCATCCGGGCCCAGGCGTACGCGGCGCTGACCGACGGGGCGTTCATGGTGGGCGGTGAGCTGGCCGCCGTCTACGACAGCGGGCACGGCATCAACCTGCGGGCCTGGTTCACCGCCTACGTGCACGCGCTGGTGCAGTGGAAGCCGTTCTACGCCGACCTGGCGCTGGGTCTGAGCATCGGGGTCGCCGCCACCGTCAAGGTGCTGTTCGTGCGGGTGCGTATCTCCCTGGAGGTCGGGGTCGACCTGCAGCTGTGGCTGCCGCCGGTCGGCGGGAGGGCCCGGGTGAAGGTCTGGTTCATCACCTTCACCCTCGGCTTCGGCTCCGACCGCAAGGGGGCACCCCCGGCGGACTGGCAGGACTTCCACGTCCAGCTGCCCGCGCCCTCTCGCACCGCCCTGAAGCAGGGCAGTGAGCTGCCGGACGTCAGCCAGGACGAGTCCGCGGCCCGTGCGGCGGCCGCCGAGCCGCAGCTGGTACGTATCGAGGGGTTCACCGCGGCCGTCGAATCCGCGCTGCCCGCCTCGAAGATCACCCTCAACGGAAAGCTCTTCGCGGGCAGCGACAGCGCCCGGATCGACATCCGCCCGATGAGGCTGACCGGAGTCGTTTCCGAGCAGATCGTCCAGATCCTGGACCAGCGCGGCAATCCGTACGACTGGGAAAAGGCCCGCTGGACGGTGACCGCCACCCGCGAGAGCCTGCCGCAGGCGCTGTGGGGCAAGCCGCTCGCCGACCCGAACCAGGCGCTCAACCAGCCCGGCCTGGTCGACGACTGTCTGACCGGGCTGACCATCCAGGTGCCCGAACCGACCCGCCGGCGCGGCGTCGGACCGGTACCCGTCGAGGCCCTGGACGTCGACGGCATGCCGCCCGGCCGGATGCCGCTGCGTGACGAGACGGTGGCCGGCCGCTCTCCGGTCACCGACCCCCACAGCATCGCGCTGATCGGCGACACGCTCGCCGAGGCCGGGACCGCGGCCCGGCGCACCCGGGCGCACGACGCGCTCGCCGCACTCGGCCTGGCCCCCGGCAGCGACGGCCCGCTGACCGGCACCGCCCGGCTGACCGGCACCTCCCTGACCGATGCCCCGCTCCTGACCGACGCCGCGAGGTGACCGCCGTGCCCGCCCGCCCCGACCTGGACGTCACGTTCTACGACCACCTCGCACCAGCGACCACCGCCGGCATCTACACCATCACGGTGGAACACTGCCTGACCAAGGACGGCCGACGTCTGGACGCCACGGCCGAACTGCCCAGGGCCGAGGACCGCTACGAGATCCGCGCGGCGCGGTTCCACCTCGACCCCAGCTCCGTCCACGCCACCTACCCCGCAGCCGGAGCAGCGGGCCGTTACACCCACGTCCTGCCGCACATCACGCTCACCCGGGCGATCCTTCCCTGGGAGCGCCAACTGCTGGGACGGGCGGTCCCCGCGCCCTGGCTGGCGCTGCTGGTCCTCGCCGAGGGCGAGACCGTGGACGACCCCGACGCCAAGGGCGAGTTCACCACCCGCACCATCGGCCGTCTCCGCAACCCCGCCGAAGCCGGCACGGCCGGGCCGGAACTGTCCGGAGACCTCAACGACGACCTGCCCTGCCGCACGATCGATGTGCCGGTGGACGTCTTCCATGCGGTCGTCCCGCGCGAGGACGAGCTCTCGCACCTCACACACGTGCGGAACGTACACACCGCACCCCAACTCCGCGACGACGGCGAGGTGTTGTCCGAAGGCGAGTACGCCGTCGTCGCCGCCAACCGCTTCCCCCGCACCCCCGGCACCTACGCCGTACACCTGGTCTCCCTGGAAGGCCACCTGGGCCGCCTCGCCTCCGGCACCCTTCCCGGGAGCGAGCGAGTGCGGCTGTGCAGCCTGTGGTCCTGGTCGTTCACCAACGCCCCCGACGGCACCCTCGACCCCGGCACGCTGTTGCGCGGCCTCGTCGCCCCCGGCGCCGAGGACCCGGAGAACCTCGCGCTGCGCCACGCTCCCGCGGCCGGCTCGGCGTCCACAGCCGAGGAGCGGTACGCACGCACCCGGCTGCACCACGGCTACAGCGCCGTCGCCCACCGCACCCTGGCGGGGGAGGACACCTACGCGTGGTACCGGGGTCCGCTCACCCCGCTCACCACCCCGGACCTGCCGGGTGAAGCCCTCGACGGACCGCACACCACCGCCGACCACGCCCTGATCTACGACCGCGTGTACGGCGTCTTCGACGTCAGCTATGCGGCGGCGTGGACGCTCGGCCGCACCATCGCGCTCGCCGATCCCGACTACAGCGCCGAGGCCGTCGAGGCGCGGCGCGCACTGTCCGACCGCGCTGCCACCCTGGCCGCGCTCGGCAGTGACCCCCACCGCGCCCGGCACGACCCCGACGCCCCGCCCGCCGCCACGGCGCTGGACGAACTCGCCGCGGCCGGCTTCGGGCGCCGCGTGGTCCAGGCCCTGCGAGCCGACTTGCATCCCGAACCGGCTCCCGCACCGGCTGCGCGCACCGCCCGTGCCGAACCGGCCACGCTGCTCGCCGACCCCCGCGCCCGACAGTCGCTCAGCGCGGTGATCAACGCCCGCACACCCACCATGCCCGAGTGGCTGGACCGCCTCGCCCTGCTGCGCAGCGTGCCTTTCCACCACCTGGTACCCGACCCCCGGATGCTGCCGCCCGAGAGCCTGCGTGCCTTCCGCGTCGACAGGGCCTGGATCCAGGCTCTGGTGGCCGGCGCGACGGACGTGGGCGTCCACACCTCCGTCGACCGTGACCTCGACCCGCTGCTGAGGGAACGGCTGGCCCGAACTCACCGCCGCCCGATCCCGGCGGCCGGGCTGCTGATCAACTCCGAGCTGGTCCGCGCCTGGCCCGTCTTCGACCTGTTCGCCACCCGGGGCGGCGAACAGGTCGGCGAGCTGCGCCGCGACCACCTGGCGCCCGACATCCTGCTGGTGTTGTGGGACGCCGTCCCGGACAGCGTCACCTTCCGCGAGCCGGGGCAGGGCGTCCACTTCGGCATCAACTCCGAACGGCGCGTCAGCCTGCGTCACTTGTCCGGTGACGACGTCGGCTACCCCACCGACACCGAGTTCCCCGACCCGGCGAGCGGACGCACCGTCTTCGACCACCTGCGCCCCGGCCGTTCCGGTGGCCTGCCGGACGTCCTCGACCTCCACGGTGCGGACGGCTTCGTCGCGGCGCTGTCCGAAGCCTGCGGCGCGGACGACGAGCTGTCGCCCGGACAGCTCGCCCTGGAACTCGTCAACGCCCCGCTGGAGCAGCTCCTGCTGCCCGCGCCCACCGCCGAGGAGACCGCGTGAGCGAGACCGACCTGATCGTGCCCGTCCAGGTCCACGCCCTGCTGGCCAACCGCAAGGTGCGCACCCTGCACCCGTTCCACCGCTATCAGCCGAGCTTCGACCGCATGCTCGGCACCTATCCGGACACCGAGGGCCGGGGCGCCGCCGAACCGGAGGCCTTCAGCGGGGCCAAGGAGGTCGGCGGGGACGAGACCTTCGAGGGCGTGCACGTCCAGTGGGAGCTGCCGGAAGCGCTCACCGACGGCTTCATGGCCGAGGACGACGGCCGGACGCACTTCCCCTTGGTGCCCAATCGCTGGCTGGTCGTCCGCTACTCCTGGGTGCGCGGTGAGCGCAAGGCCGTTGGCTGGGTCGTGCACAGCGACTACCTGTACTCCGATGACGACGGCGCGCTGTGGAACGGCTACGACCCGATCAACAGCTTCATCAACCCGCGCAAGAAGGACGCCCCCGAGGTCGACTGGCTCGGCCGTGCCCACCGGCTCGCCGACGGCCCCTGGCAGGAACCGCCGGGGGACCGGAAGCTGTTCCTGACCGCCGCGGGCGCGGGCCTGCCCAGCTTCGCGGCCTTCGAGCCCTACCACGAGAACGTCTTCTCCTTCCACGACGACCTCCAGGACCTCAAGGACCCGGCCCACGGCGACAGTTACCCGCCCGACGCCACCCTGAGCTATCTGGTCGTCGGCTGGTACAGCGACACCGAAGAGGACATCCTCAACGTCGCGGCCGGCATCCCCGGCCTGCTGCCCCCGGACGCCGACGGCTCCTCGGCCGCCGACGTCACCGCCGCCCTCGGCTGGACCGTGGCCGGACGCACCGCCCTCGTCCAGGGAGGCATGGGCACCGCGACCGGGCACGAGGTGACGAACGTCCTCGACCACCAGGAGGACACCTACTACCTGAGCGAGAAGGCGCCCGTCCGCTCGGACCGCATCACCGTCGACCTCGGCAGTGTCCAGCAGGTCAGCTCGCTGCACGTGCTGGTGGGCGACCCGGACGGGCAGCACTCCCTGCCCACCGTACGCGTCCAGACCTCGGTGGACAACGTCAACTGGCCCTCCGCCCACCACCAGGACTTCGACGCCGGCACCCCCGTCATCGAGTACACCCCCGAGCGGCCGGTCACCGCCCGCTATGTGCAACTGTGGATGCTGGAGTCCGGGTCCGGGCCCGCCGCCGTGCGGCGCCTCGAAGCCACCGCCGCCCCGCAGACGACGCGAAGCCTGTACCACGGCACCGCGCTCGGCCTGGAGTGGGAGCGCGAAGGAGAAGCCCCCGACGACGCCCGCCCCGACGCCACCCACACCAAGATCGCGTTCGGGCACAGCACCGGCGAGGCCGCCACCATGCTGATCGGCCACCAGACTCGCTCGCCGCGCACTGCCCAGCTCTTCAGCGCGCTCTACCACGGCACACTGGACACCTTTGACGGCGCCGCCGGGGACCGCGACCTGGCCGAAGTCACTCACCGCAGCTGGTTCTCCGGCAGCGACGGCGGTCACACCTGGCAGATCGTCCCCCGCGACGAACGGGAGCCTGACTCCGGACGCTCCGGGACGGTGGACGACGATCTGTTCCCGCTGGACGAACTCAACGCGGCCCAGGCCGAGTACGACCACATCCTGCGGCAGCTGACGGAACACCAGTGGCGGGTCTGGGCGCTGTACTGGCTACGGAACCTGCCCGACGTGGAACGCCCGGGTGACCTGCCCTCCGACTTCGATACCACCTGCGAGGAGCTGCTCGCCCCCGACGGCGACGGCCCGGCGAGACAGGCCAAAGACGCCCAGGCGCGGCTCCGCGAACTCCGGGACCGCATTCCGCAGGCGGCGGCCGGGCAGGACCTCCAGGACGCCATCGACGCCTGGGCCACCGCGAAGGGCCTGGCCGACCGTCTCCAGCTCAAACGGCTGCCCCAGGACAACTTCTACAAGCCCGCCGACCCCGTCGTCCTCATCGAAGGCACCGGCGGCGGCACCGTCCCGCTCACCCGTGACCGCGACAACCCGCTGCCCTGCCGGGTGCCCGCCAACCTGCTCACCGAGGTCAAGATCGGCGCGAACTGGACGGCGCCGCCCGCCAGTCCGCCCGACCCCGGCATCACCGGACTGCCCGATGCCTGCACGGACCTGCTCAAGGAGTTCGCCCTCCTCGACGAGGCCGCACGCACCGCCGACAACGGCCACACCGCCCTGCACACCATCACCCAGAACCCCGCCACGCACGCCAGGGGCCCACTGGCCGAGTACTGCGCACCCTGGCGCCAGCCGTGGCTGCCGATGCTGCTGATGTGGAAGCTGAACTACTTCCCCACCCCGTACCACACCGCCGACGGCTACCACTGGACCTTCACCGCGCCCCCGCCCGGCAGCGAACTGGACACCTACAGCTACCTCTGGAACGGCACCGGCACGCTGAAAGCCGACTTCGAGAGCGAGGGTGACGTCCTCAACCGGCTCTTCCGCTCCCGGGCCTACCTCGCCCCCACCACCGTCTACGTGCTGCGCGAACAACTGTCCCGCTACCGGGCCGGTTACCCGAGCGTCAACACCGCGGGCCTGGCCGCACTGCGCAGGGAGCTCGAACCCCTGGACGTCCTGTCCCAGACCCTCGACGGCTTCAACGACTGGCTGCTGCAACTCGACGGCGGCGCCCAAGTGCCCACCGAGCCCGAGATCGCCGCGCTCGCCGGGGAGCAGAATCACGTTCCCGATCCGGCCGGCGGGCCCCACCAGAAGCGCTTCCAGCCCGTACGCGCGGGGCAGTTCTTCCTCACCGACCTGCGCATCGTCGACCGCTTCGGCCGCTGCGCCGACCTGGTCACCTCCGGCGCGAGCGGCAACTGGTACGACCAGTACCCCCTGAAAACCCCCTCGGTCACCCCGAGCCACGACCTCTACACCGAGCCCCGGCTGATCAACCCCGAGCGGTTCGTCCAGCTCCCGCCCCGCATCCTCCAGGACACCCGGCTGGCGATCGCCCAGGAGCCATCCGGCCAGGCCGACGGCCTCGCGGGCCTGCTCCTGGTCAACTACCTCGACCGGACCCTGGGCGTGTACGGCACGACCGGGCAGGCCCTGGGAGAACTGCGCGTCGTCACCACGTGCGGCGATACCCGGGTCGCGGTCTACACCCCGCTGCCGCACTCCCCGTACACCGGTCACACCGATCCCCGGTTCACCACCGATCAGCCGCAGTTGGCCGCCTTCCTGGCCGGCCTGCTCGACCGCGACGACTCCGCCGGCGCCTTCGGAGCCCTGCTCGCCACCATCGACAAGAGCTTGCGCGCCATCGTCGCCCCCGCAGCCGAGGACAACCGGCTGCCCGGCCTGCTCATCGGACGGCCCGTCGCACTGGTCCACGCCACCCTGGACCTCGAACTGCACCACCCGCTGCCGGCCGATCCGTCCTGGGACACCGTCCTCCACCCGCTCGGCGGCTCCGCGGACGACGACACCTGGGCGATCCGGCTGGGCGACCCGCATGCCCTGGACGACGGGCTCATCGGCTACTTCAGCGCCGACCCCGGCCAACCGGTCGACTACGGACTGCTGCGAGCCCTCGATCCCGCCCTCGACCACGACTACCTCCGGGCGACCACCAACGGCAGCGATCTCGCCCTGCCCGTCCGCCCCGCCACCCGCCCGTGCACGCGTCACGTCACCCTGCTCGCCCACCCCCACCTGCCCGTCCACGCCACCACCGACATCCTCCCGGTCCACTCCCTGCGGCTCGACCCGGAGCGCGTCCACCAGGCACTCGCCGCCGTCCGTGCCTCCTTCCGCCTCAACCCGCTCCTCGCCACCACCCGCGACCGGCGAATCCTCGGCACCACCATGACCGAAGACCCGGACCATCCGCTGAGCAACATCTCGGGCAGCGGGGAGCCCACGGCAGAGTTCCGCAGCCTGGACGTTCCTGCGGTCGGCAGCACCATCACCCTGGACCTGGGCGCTGTCCAGCAGCTCACCGGCTACTCCCTCCAGACGGGAACCGCCAGGGGCGGAAGCTGGCCGGGTACCCCGGTCCTGGAGTCGTCCGTCACCGGCGACGACGACGGGTGGGAACCGCGGGCCTTCAACGCCCGACAGCCGGTGAACGAGCACACCCTCGCCGCCCCGGTCCCCGCCCGTTATCTGCGTCTGCGGCTCACCACCGACGCCGACGGCATTTTCGGCATGCGGACCTTCCGGGCCACCTGTACCCCCGACGACGCGGCCCTGGTCGTCCCGCCGCTGTCGGCACGTCACGGCACCTGGAGCTGGGCCCAGCCGCAGGCCACCGGGACCGAGCAACTCGACTGGGACGAGCGCCTGCTGATCCCTGCCGACCATCTCGTCCACCCCGACGACGCGATGCCCACCGCGCGCGCCGGCTACCTCCAGCTCCACCCCAGCACCCGGCAGGCCGACCCCGAACCGACGTCCCAGTCCTGACGAATCACCAGGAGACCGTCACCGCATGACCGAGTCCGCCGCCACGGCACCCCTGCGCTACACGCTGACCACGTTCCCGCCCGTGCTGACCCAGGCCGCCCCCGGCCGTCCCAGCCAGGGCCGGCTGGAGATCAAGGTCTTCCGCGACCCCGAAGCGGTGCAGGCGACCGCCGGCTGCCGCAGCATCACCGTCGAGGTCCCGACCGGCGACCGGCCCGAGGCCCTCACCGACCGGCCCGACCGCATCGACGCCACCTACGGCGCCCCACGCGGCCGCACCTGGCACATCCGCAAGAGCCTCTCCCACAGCGACCGCACCGTCTTCGTCTGCACCCCGGAAAACCCGCGCCACGAAGCCGAGTTCAACGACACCGCGACGTTCACCCTCATCCTCGACCGCATCCCGCTGACCGGCTCGCCCAGCACCGTCAGTCTGCACATCACCGACCACTCGGCCACCGGATCCGAGGCGCACACTCGCCGCAGCACCGACCTGCGGCTCACCATTCAGCGGGCACCCGACGGCGGGTCCTGACCCGCTTGGATCCGACCACCCGCGCGAGTTCGTACCCGCCCCTCCACCTTCCTGCCGCCGACCGACCCCGACGCCCTGACCGCCCTGACCGCCCCGACTCTCCGAGTCCGCGTGTGTCCGCCCTGGGAGGCCCTGCCGTGTATCCCACCACCTCCGACGCCCCGCTGTCGGTCACCTCACAGACCACTCCGCCTACGCACTTCACCGTCTCCACGGCCGAGGAGGTCAAGCGCGGCACCGTCTTCCTGACCTTCGCCAAACCTGCCGCAGCCCGGGACGTGACATGTGCGGAGATCAGCGTGTCGCTGCCGCGTGGGGACGCGGCCACGGACCTGGTCAACGACGAAGCGCGCGCCAACTACACGCTCATCGACGACTACCCACGCGACAGCACCGGCGCGGCATGGTCCATCCACCGGCTGCCTGCCGCCCCTGTGACGACCGCTCCCGAATGGGGCGAGGCACCCGGCCACGAGTTCACCAACATCTTCGACCCCCGAGACGACTTCTATTACCAGACCACCGGACTCGTCCCGAAGGACTCCGCCCTGGTCGTCGACTACGGGGTCGACCAGGACATCACCACCCTGGACATCGCGACCGGCTTCACCAACGGCCGCAACAAGGTCCAGATGCTGCTTCTCCAGTCGTCGATGGACGGGCTGCACTGGAACAACGTCGACGACCACCCCGTCCAGGACACCTTGCGCATCGAGCGCACCTTCGATCCACCGCTGCACGCCCGCTATCTGAGGATCTTCACGATCGTCGAACCGTCGAACGAGGGCTACGCCGTCGTCCGGCGCTTCCTGGCCAACCAAGGCGCTCGGACTCGCTCAGCCGACGACCCCGTGACCTTCGTGTGCACCCCGGACGACGGAGAGGCGGTCTTCGACGACTCCCGCGACTTCACCCTGATCCTGTCCAACATCCCGATCAACCAGACAGTGGGCACCGCCGCCCTCGAGATCACGCAGACGGTGATCGCCGACGGCGGCGAGGTCCGCCACACCACAAGCCTGGACGGGTTCGAGAAGGCCGATAGCGCCTTCGTCTTCGAGAGCTTCGCCAGCAAGCAGCCCCGCGTCGACAACGGCGGCCATGTCACCCTGCACTGGACGGGCAGCCCGGCGAACTCCGACTACCACCTCTCCTGGGACGACCGGACCGAGCGGATCAGCGTTCCCGCCGGCCGGGACTGCAGCTTCGGTACGGCTGACCTGCCCAGGTTCGCCGGGCTCAGCCGCACGACCACGTTCGTCCTGGACGCACAGACGATCAACTCGTCGGGTCAGACGGTCCACCACTACCAGTCCACCACGGTGACCGTCGCCGACCCCGACATCGAGGCCGGAAGCCTCACCGCAACCGACCGGCTCGCGGTCCGGGCAGGCGGTACCGACACATTCCTCGCCCGAAGCGACGAGGCCGGCGCGCATGCGCTCACCGTCCACGCCGAAGGAGACGTCATCATCACCGCCTGACCCAGCGCCGGCAGGTTTCCGCTCCACGCCGACTCGCCTCAGGAGTCCCCATGAGCTCCCGCAGCATGACCGTCGACCGGCTGCTGACAGCCGTGCCCGACGACCCCGCACCCCTCGCGGTCTCCACCGCCAGCAAGACCAAACTCGGTGTCATCCGGCTCAGGTTCAGCAAGGCCGCGGGCGTCCCGAACGTCGAGTGCACCCGGATCGCCGTCACGATCCCCGTGGGTGACACCGGCACCGACCTCACCAGCAACCCCGGGAACATCGACTACAAGTACTCCAGCAACGGGAACTGGCGCATCGCCCCCAGCAGCGACCGGACCACCTACGTGTGCACGCCGTCCGGCCCGGGCGGGAAATTCGTCTTCACCGACGCCGCCCACTTCACTCTCACCCTCGACGCCATCCCGGTCAGCCGCCTGCCCGGCGAAGCACAGTTGACGCTCACGGCCGACGCCACGACGAATCAATCCGACGGGGAGGACTGGACCGTGCCGATCACCAAGTCCGTGGACGATTTCTTCTTCTTCCGTGCTTTCTCCTGTGAACAACCACAGATCCCCAACAACGGTGCGGTGACCCTGCGTTGGGAGGGCAGCGAGAACGAGACCGAGTACTGGCTGTCCTACGACGGCCGAGAGCCCCAGCAGGTGTCCGGTCAGAGCACGCGGATCGAAGGGATCACGGACACCACCACGTTCGTCCTCGACGCGCGAACGCCGAACCCGGACACCAAGGAATTCGACCAGCACCACTACCTGTCCACCACGGTCACCGTCAAAGAACCCACCATCGTGGCCAAGGAACTCACGGCCAAGAAGGTCAGCGTTCCCGACACCTTCACAGCGGACAGCAGCGACAAGACCACCACGCTCCACGGCCGTACGACCTTCGAGGAGGACGTCACCGTCATGGCCCGGCTCATCGTGCACGACGCCATCACCAACGAAGCAGGCACCGTCCGGATCGACGCCGGCTCCGGGAACATCACCACCACCGGAACCGTCCAGGGGGCCGGCTTGAAGGCCGGCACCAGCTATGGGATCGCGAGCACCGGGGCGATCACCGGGTCCGGCCTCAATGCCGGCAGCGGCGACATCACCACGACCGGAGTCGTCAAGGGGGCCAGTCTGAAGGCGGGCACCAGCTACGGGATTGCGAGCACCGGGGCGATCACCGGGTCCGGCCTCAATGCCGGCAGCGGCGACATCACCACGACCGGAGTCGTCAAGGGGGCCAGTCTGAAGGCGGGCACCAGCTACGGGATCGCGAGCAACGGAGCAATCACCGGATCCAGCCTCAACACCGGCAGCGGCAACATCACCACCACCGGCAAAGTGAGCGACAACGGCGAGATCCTTCGCTTCGGCACGATGGTCGTCATCCGGAATCAGTACCACTCAGGTGAGGGCCTGAACGAGGACAACGCTACGAAGGCCTACGTCTCCCTCAAGTCCATCCAGAACAACAACATGCGGTGGAGGTGGTTCCTGGACCGGCCCCGGTGAGGTTCTAGGGTCCGGGCCCCTGACACCGACGGCCGAGGCGTGTCTCGGCTTGTTTTGACCCAGGCCCGAACGTATGTGATGCGTACAGCGTTCGGGCCCCATCCCGGTTGAGGTCTCCGCCACCCATGAGCGGCAAACGGGATCAGGCGAGCCCCTGTTCAGCTGTGGTGGGAGACGGGAGCGGTCAGGGCGTCTCCGGGCGAATTCGATGTGGTGGGTGAGCTGTTCGGGTAGGCGGAGCCCGGTCCCGGGATGGCCGCGGCGACTGTGGCGGATGCGAGGGCCACGCCGCAGCCGATCAGCAAGCCGGTGCGGAATCCGCCCTCGGAGGCGAGGGTGATGCCTCCCATGGTGGTGGTCATCTGTGCCAGGACGACGCCGATCACGGCGGAGCCGATGGTGGTGCCCAGGGAACGCATCAGGGCGTTGAAGCCGTTGGCCGCCGCCGTTTCGGAGAGCGGGACGGCGCTCATGATCAGGGCGGGCATCGCGCCATAGGCGAGAGCGACGCCGCCGTTGATGACGATGCCGACGATCATGAGGCCCCAGGCGGAGCCCATCAGCGGGAGCGAGAGACCGTAGCCGGCCGCGATCACCAGTGCGCCGAGGACCAGGGTGACCTTGGGGCCGCGGGCGTCGCTGAGCTTGCCGCCCAGCGGGGAGAGGATCATCATCATGACGCCGCCGGGCGCAATCCACAGGCCGGCGGCCAGCATCGACTGGCCGAGGCCGTAGCCGGTGGCTGCGGGGAACTGCAGCAGCTGCGGCGCGATGAGCATGAAGGCGTACATGCCGACACCGATCAGGACCGAGGCGACGTTGGTCATCAGGACGCGCGGACGGGCGGTGGTGCGCAGGTCGATCAGTGGGTCGCGGGTGCGCAGTTCCCAGTAGCCCCAGGCGAGCAGTGCCACGACGGCCAGGGTGAGCAGGCCCAGTGTGGTGCCGGAGCCCCAGCCCCAGTCCGCGGCCTTGGTGATCGCCAGGAGCAGGGCAACCAGGCCGATGGCGAGACCGATCGCGCCGGGTGCGTCGAAGCGCTGGCCCTTGGCGCCGGCCGGTACGTCGGGCACGAGGAACCAGATGAGCACACCGATCATGACGGCCAGGGCCGCGGAGCCCCAGAACAGCACCCGCCAGCTGGCGTACTGGGCGACGGCGGCGGAGAGGGGCAGGCCGATCGCGCCGCCGATTCCCATGGAGGCACTGACCAGGGCGATGGAGCCGCTGAGCTTCTCCGCCGGGACCACGTCGCGCAGCAGTGCGATGCCGAGTGGCACCATGCCCAGGCCCATGCCCTGGAGGCCACGGCCGATGATCATCGGGACGACCGTGGTTGCGAGGGCGCACACCAGCGAGCCGATCACGAGCGGGACGGTGCAGGCGAGCAGCATGCGCCGCTTTCCCAGCAGGTCTCCCAGGCGTCCGGCTATCGGGACACACACGCTGCCGACCAGCAAAGTAGCGGTGATCACCCAGGTGGCGTTCGACGCTGTGGTGTTCAGCAGTTGCGGCATCTCCGCGATCAGCGGGGTCACCACGGTCTGCATGATTGCCGCGACGGTTCCGGCGAAGGCGAGGGTGGCGATGACGCCGCCCGAACGCGCGGTCGGCACAGGGCCGTTCATGAGGGAGCTCCTTAGCGGGACTTCAGTGCGGCACACCCGCAGGGGCGTGCGCATGTTCTGGTTCTTTGGCGCGGTGCGGTGTTGTTCGGCCCGCTGCCGGGGCGGGCCCTCCGAGGAGCCCCGGTGCCCGCGGAGCCGGTGCTGCTCCGCGGGCCTCCCCACCGCTGTCGGATGGGGAGTTCAGGGGGTGTCGTGCACCTGGATGGCGGCGGCCGGGCAGACGACGGCCGCTTCACGGGTGAGGGCGTGCTGGTCCTGCGGGGGCTCCGGCTCCAGGACGATGACGATGCCGTCCTCGTCGCGCTGGTCGAAGACCTCGGGGGCGATGAGGACGCACTGTCCGGCGCCGCAGCACTTCTCCTCGTCGACGGTGATCTTCATGTAGGGGTCTCCTTCTGTTGGGGGTGGGACGTGTGCTGCCGGGCCGTCACCAGCGGACGGGGACCTCGCGCAGGCCGCCGACCAGCAGTCCTTCCAGGCGTTCGAGGTCGGCGGCGGGGATGTCCAGTTCGAGGGAGGGGAGCCTGCGCAGCAGGACTTCGAGGGTGACCTGGAGTTCGGTACGGGCCAGGGCCTGGCCGAGGCAGGAGTGGGGGCCCGCGCCGAAGGCCAGGTGAGGGTTGGGGGTGCGTGCCAGGTCCATCTCGGCGGCGTTCTCGAAGGCGGTCTCATCCCGGTTCCCCGCGGCCATGGCGCACACCACCGTGGTGCCTTGGGGGAGGACCTCGCCCCCGATCTCGACGTCCTCGGTGAGATGACGCCTCAGGCCGAAGCCACCGTTGACGTCGAAACGCAGCGCCTCCTCGACGGTGCTGCGCACCAGCGAAGGGTTCTCCAGCAGCCGTTCCCACCGGGTGCGGTCGGCCAGCAGCATGGCGACCATCTTGCCGATCATGTTGGCCGTCGTCTCGTGCCCGGCCACCAGCAGACCCATACCGGTGCCCAGCAGCTCGGCGTCCGTCAGTGCCTCACCTTCGCCGCTGCTCTCTTCGATCAGGGCGCTGAGCAGGTCGTCGGCGGGCTCAGCGCGTTTGGCGGCGATGTGGCCGGACATGTACGCCGCGAACTCGCCTACCGCCGCCTGCCGTTCCTGTGCGGAGTACCGGGTGAGGTTGAGGAAGTTGTCGGACCAGTAGGAGAAGAGGTTCCGGTCCTCAGCGGGCACGCCGAGCATGTCGCAGATCACGTAGACCGGCAGCGGGAAGGCGAGGTGCGCCTTGAGGTCGCCGGAGCTGCCGCGCCCGGTCATCTCGTCGAGGAGCTGGTCGGCGATCGCGGCCATCTGGGGCCGCAGGGCGGCCATGCGCTTGGCGGTGAACCACTTGCCCACCATCCGGCGCCACCGCAGGTGGTCCTCACCATGCTTCGGCACGGAGAAGGGCGAGGCCGAGGTGTTCGCTGCGGCCGACGTCGCGGATGCCCCCTGTGAGTCCCCGCTTCCGCCCATGAGGTCCGGCCGGGTGAAACGGGGGTCCGCCAGCATCTCCTTGACATCGTCGTAGCGGGTCAGCAACTTGGCCTGGCTGCCGTCGGGCACGGTGACGGTGGCCACCGGGCACTTGCTGCGCAGCTCAGCCCACTCGGTGGGCGGCTCCAGCGCGGTCTCGTAAGCGAGCGGGTACGGCAATATCTGCTCGTTCGGGCTCATCAGGCTTCTCCTTCAAGGGAATTGGCGGGGGAATTGCGGGTGCCGCCTGCGGGCGGCGGCGACCTTGCACCCGTAGCCCACTTCTGTCTGCGTGGTTGCGGAGGGCCGCCGGTCCGCGTGCGGCGGGTCATGGCGCGGAGCGGACCGTGGCTGCCGGCTGTCCGACCCGCGGAGCGGCGAGGTGCTTCTGGCGCAACAGCCGGGCCTGCTTGGGCATGTTCCAGCCCAGGACGCCGGTCACGCCGCCGTGCTCCCGGTACACGGCGACGAAGCGCCCCTGGGACGGGTCGCCTTCGGCGATGCGGGCCTCGGCGGCCGGAGTGGGCAGACCGTGCACCTGGAGCTTGGCGTCGTACTGGTCGGTCCAGAAGTAGGGCGTCGGTATATAGGGGCGTTCCGCACCGAGGAGGTTCGCCGCGACGGTCTGCGCCTGCTCGGTCGCGTTGGTGCGATTCTCCAGGCGCAGCCGCCTGCCCAGCCGTTCGTGGTGCCAGGACGCCGCGTCTCCGACGGCATAGACGCCGGGCGCGGCGCGGCAGTAGGCGTCACACTCCACACCGTCGCCGAGCGTCAGCCCGCTGCCTTCCAGCCACTCGGTGACCGGCCGCGCCCCGATCGCCAGGACGACCGCATCGGCGGGCAGCACCTCCCCGGAGACCAGACGGACCCCGCAGACCCTGCCCCCGCCTTCGGCCAGTGCCTCCACTGCGACCCCCAGGCGCAGATCCACACCCCGTTCGGTGTGGAGGCGCGTGAGGAGGTCGCCCACCATGCCACCGACCTGACTGCCCAGCAGGACGGATCCGAAGCCTGCGAGCGTGACCTCCACGCCCATGCCACGAGCCGAGGCGGCGATCTCCGCACCCAGCACACCTTCGCCCACCACCACCAAGCGACGACCGGCCGCCAGGTCACGGCGCAGGGCCACGGCGTCGTCGAGGGTGCGCAGCACGTGTATCCCCGCGAGTTCGTCCTGGTCCGGCAGCGTCCGGGGACGCAGCCCGGTGGCGATGACCAGCGCATCGCCGCGCACCACGCGCCCCGTGTCGGTGGTCACCGCGCGCTCTCCCGCGTCGCACATGACAGCCGGCTCAGCGCGGATGAACTCCGCATCCAGCGACGCGAGATGCTCCGGCGAGCGCAACTGAGTCCGCGACGGATCCCAGGCACCGGTCAGCACCTGCTTCGACAACGGGGGCCGGTCGTAGGGGAGATGACGTTCGGCGTCCAGGAGGGTCAGCGCTCCCTCATAGCCCTGACGGCGCAGCGCTTCCGCTGTCGCAAGGCCGGCCGACGAGCCGCCGACGATCACCACCTTGCCGGGGTGGCTCACCACGCCGGGCCCGCCGGGTCCACGGAGACCCGAGGGGAAGCCGCTCCGCGAAACGGCCTTTGGTCAGTTCGGTTCCACATGTGAGCGACTGCCTTCCTCACGTCATGCGACAGGGATCCGCGCGGCACGACGGCGCGCGACGGGACAGGGCGACGTCCGCGGACGACGTCCCGCGGGCCTGGGCGGAAGCCCGGTGCCGCAACCTCCATCATCACCTACATCTGTAGGTTAACCGACAGCTGTCGTATTGCAAGTGGTCGTGGTCCCCGGGGGCTGTGCAGGCGGGGGTGGATGGGCGCGCGGATGCGCCGGGTCCGGCGCTCGGGCGCCGGAACTCGCGGTGGCAGGGGGAGAGGGAAGGGGGAGGGGCCTTGCGGCGCGGTGAATGTGCGCCGCACAGCCCGTTTACGCCCGCCGGCGGGCGAAAGGGCGCATGGGGGAGAGGGGTTCCGTGCCGACCAGGCATGCGCGGAGCGGGGGGTGCCGCTACGGGAGGGGGCGGGGTGATCGCGGTGCGCGAGGCCGGTGGTTACGGCATGAGTGCGCGCACGTCATCCGCGCGCGACGAGGGGCGCGAGCGGCGGCCGCGTGGCGGGGCAGGAGTGGAGGGGTGCCGGGCAGGGCTGGTCCGTCACCTCGCAGGTGCGACCCGCTCCGGCGCGGGGCTTTCGGCCGGTCGCCCCTGCGGGGCGGGGCCGCTCAGGCCGGCCGGGGGAGCGTCGCTCCGGCCAGATGTGGCGAGATCGCGGTGGCGAAGTGTTCCGGCGTCCCTGGGCAGCCGCGGTGGAGCCAGTCCGCGATGGAGCCGAGAAGCGCTCCGGAGATGAAGGCGGCCGCGGGGTCGTCCGTATCGCCTTCGGGGTCGGTGAGCCGGGCGGAGAATCTCGACCGGATGGATTCCGTCATGCGCTGCAAGAGGTGGTTGATCACCCGGGCGCTGCCGTCGGCACCGAGAAGCGCCTGATAGAGCGCACGGTGTTCGGCGACGTGGGCGAACACCGCCGTGAGGGAGGGGTGCGCGCTCCCCTCCGAGGTGTCCTCGCTGACCGAGAGCGCGGAGGTGGCGGCGAGCAACTGGTCGAACATCTCCGTGCATGCAGAGGCGGCCAGGTCATGCACGTCGGTGTAGTGCTCGTAGAAGGTCGAGCGGTGCACATCGGCGCGGCCGGTCACGTCGGAGACCGAGATCTGACTGAGGTCGCGGTCGCCGATCAATTCCAGCAGTGCGCCCTCCATCGCGGTACGGGAGCGGCGGGAGCGGCGGTCGCTTTGCTGAACAGGCACGGAGTCATTGTAATGTCACCCACACCTGTAGAGTATCCGACAGATGTCGGATATCGGCGAGGCTTCGCCGGAATGACCTCTCCGACGGGTCACGAAACCCGGCCCGTAGCCCCGCGCGCCCCCATCGCCCGGCAGTTCTGCCGGACATCGAGAAGGTGGAACACATGAGCCAGTCAGTAGTCGTCGTCATTGGCGTCGGTGGGATGGGAGAGTCCATCGCCCGTCGTCTGGGCTCCGGAGCCCAGCTCCTGATCGCGGACTTCAACGCCGAGGTCCTGGAGGCCGTCCGCGCACAGCTGGAGAAGGACGGGTACGCCGTGACCGCCGTCCCGGCCGACGTCTCATCCCGGGAGTCCGTCGCCGCGCTGGCTCGCCGGGCCGTCGGCCTGGGTCCGGTGCGGACAGTGGTCCACACGGCCGGACTCTCGCCCATGCAGGCGCCCGTCGCAGCCATACTCGCCGTCGACCTCCTGGGAGTCGCCCTCGTGCTGGAGGAATTCGGCCAGGTCGTCGCCCCCGGCGGTTCCGGCGTGGTCATCGCCAGCATGGCCGGCCACCGAAACGCCGGTCTGTCCGCCGAAGAGGCCGTGCAGCTGGCCACGACACCGGCCGACGAACTGCTCTCCCTCCCGGTCGCGGCCCAGGACCGATTCTCCGGCCCGGGGGCGGCCTACACCTTCTCCAAGGCAGCCAACCTGCTGCGCGTGAAGGCCGCGAGCTCCAGCTGGGGTGCACGGAACGCACGGATCAACTCCGTGAGTCCCGGAGCGATCGCCACCCCCATGGGGCAGACCGAACTCGCCGGCGAACACGGGGACGCGATGCGAAAGATGATCGCCGCCTCCAACGCCGAGCGGGCCGGAACCACGGCCGACATCACCGAAGCCGTCGCCTTCCTCGTCGGCCCCTCGGCAAGCTTCATCTCCGGCACCGATCTGCTCGTGGACGGCGGCGTCACGGCACTCGCCGCCGCCGGACAACCCGCCTGACGCCACCGGCCCGGCTGACGCCCCGCACTCCTCGTCCCGACCCAACTCGCCGCCCAGCACGGCTCAGCCCCGCAGCGGTTCCGCCAGTCGTCCCAGTAGTCCCGCGACCAGGGAGGTCTGGGCGGGCACCGTGTCGGGGTAGATGAACTCGCCCCGGGCATGGGGGTTGTCGCCGACCGCGCCCATGCCGCACAGCACGGGCAGGCCGAGGGCGGCGACGAAGTTGGCGTCGCTGGCACCGCCGACGGCGGCGTCGGGCAGGTCGCCGCGGCCCTGCTCGCGGGTGACCTCGCGGGCGAGGGCGAGGAGGCGGGCGGAGGAGGCGTTGAGGGTCATCGGCGGCCGGTTCCAGGCGTGGTCGATCTCGATGCGGACGCGGCGGTCGCTGACCCTGATGGCGTCCAGCGCTTCGTCGACACGGAGCTGTTCGGCCTCGCTGCTGACCCGGATGTCGATACTGGCGGTGGCCTGCCGGGCGACGACGTTGGTGCCGGAACCGCCCTTGATGAGCCCGGTGTTGATCGTGGTGCCCTTGCCGGGCGCGGCGACGGCCGCGGCGGCGACCACGAACTCGGACAGCGCGGTGATCGCGCTCGCCCCGTCCTGAGGTGCGAGCCCGGCGTGTGCCTCGATGCCGGTGGCCGTGACCCGGAAGATCCCACAGCCCTTGCGGGCGGTCTTGACCGCGCCGTGGGCGGTCGGCTCCAGCACCAGCGTGGCGTCGGCTTTCCGCGCGACCTCCTCGATCACCGGCCGCGAGGACAGCGAGCCGATCTCCTCGTCACCGTTGAAGAGAAAGGTGACGGTGGGCACCGGTACCCCGCTCGCCCTGGCCAGCTTCAGGGCCCAAATGCCTTGGACCAGGCCGGTCTTCATGTCGAAGATGCCCGGCCCACTGAGCTTCTCCCGGCCGTCGTCGGACACCTCCGGCTGCTCCCATCCGGCGAGGGTGCCGGTCGGCCAGACGGTGTCGTAGTGGCCGACCAACGCCACGTGTCCGGTGCCGGTGCCGGTGTAGGTCAGCGCGAGGGTGTCGCCCAACTCGCCGCCGGGGTGGCGCTGTACGTGGTCGGTCCGGCCGAGTCGGTGGACGGCGAGCGCGTGCAGGAGGTCCAGGCCCGCCGCGAGGCCGGGCAGGTCGTAGCTGCTGGTCTCGTGGCGGACGAGAGTCAGGATGTCGGTGACGATCTCCGGCGAGACGTCCTGGGCGTGGGCGGCGAGGGCGGCAGCGGGCAGAGCGGTCATGAAATCTGCTTTCTCGTACGGGGCCGGGGGCGGTGTTCCTCGGAGGACGCGGTCAGCTGACCCCGAACGGGAGGCCCAGCAGGTACCAGGCCACGAAGAACGCGATCCAGACGACCCAGACGACGGCGGCGATCGGGATCGTGAGGGAGGCCAGGGTGCCGATCCCGGCGGACTTGCGGTACTGCTGGATGAAGCCCAGGGCCATCACGAAGTACGGGCTCATCGGGGTGACGCAGTTGGTGACCGAGTCGGCGACGCGGTAGACGGCCTGGGTGGTCTCGGCCTCGATGCCGATGAGCATCAGCATGGGCACGAGCACCGGGGCGGCCAGCGCCCACAGCGCGGAGCCGCTGGTGATGACGAGGTTCATGAACGTGATCAGCACGGCGAGGGCGACCAGCACGGTCCAGCCGTGCATGTGCAGGTCGCGCAGCGTCTCGGCGCCCTTGACGGCGAGGATGTTGCCGATGTTCGTCCACTTGAAGTAGGCGAGGAACTGGGAGATCGCGAAGAACAGGACGAGGATCGGCGCCATCGACCGGGTGCCGTCGGCCATCGCGGCGATGATGTCGCGGGCGGCGGAGAAAGTGCCGGTCATCCGGCCGTAGACGGTGCCGAGCACGGCGAAGAACACACCCAGGACGAGCGCCATCCCGCCGACCAGCGGGGAGTCGACGATGCCGCCGCTCGCGCCGCGCAGTGGTGAGGACGCGGGGACCATGGCCACCACCAGGAACGCGATGAGGCCGAGGGCGACCAGCCCGGTCGTGCGCAGCGCGCGGCGCTGCTGCCCGGTGACCTCGATCGCCTCCAGTTCTTCGGCGTCCGGCGCGGCGACCGGCTCGTCGGGCTCCAGGTCCCGGCGGCGGGCGAGGACCTTGTCGACGACGAGGGTGATCACCAGGGCCACCAGGACTGACGAGCCGACTCCGAAGAAGTAGTTGGCCAGCGGGGTGACGACGTAGTGCGCGTCGATGGTGTGGGCGGCGGCGGTGGAGATCGAGGACAGCAGTACGTCGGTGGTGGTGAGCGACGGGGAGGCGTCGTAGCCCGCGGAGACCGATACGTAGGCGACGATGCAGCCGAGCACCGGACTGCGGCCCGCCGCACGGAAGATCAGTGCGCCGAGCGGCATGAGGGTGACGTAGGCGGCGTCGCCGGCGACATGGCTGACCATGGCCGTCATCGACAGGGCGAACGTGAGGTACTTGCCCGGCACCCGCGCGACCATGCGGCGCAGCAGGGTGGCGAACAGTCCGCTCCGCTCCGCGACGGCGATGCCGAACATCACGGTGAGGATGGTGGCCAGCGGCGGGAAGGCCGCGAAGTTGTCGACGGCTCCCTCGACGGCCATGGTGAGGCCGTCCTTGCTGAGCAGGTTCTGCACCTTGATGATCTCGTGCGTGCCGGGGTGCACGGCGCTGACGCCGACCGTCGCCAGTACGGCGCTGAGGACGGCGACGACCCCCGCGAGGATCCAGAACAGCCAGAAGGGGTTGGGGAGTTTGTTACCTATCTTCTCGATCGCCGCGAAGCTCCGGAACGCGGTGCGCAGGATTCTCGACTGTGGCTCGGTGGCCTGAGGCTGAGCAGAGGTGGCACTCATCGGTACCCCTTCGTGCATTCGAGGGACGTTCCTGCGAACAGTGACACCCAAGTGAGAGATTCTCTAGCCTTTGGATGTAACGGTAGGATTAACCGGCAGTTTAAAGTGGGGGACCATGACCCGCCCTCTCCTCGACGAGCTCGACCGGCGCCTCATCGGCGCGCTGCACGTGGCCCCCCGGGCCACCTGGGACGACATCGGCGGCATCCTGGCCGCCGACGCCAGCACGCTCAAGCGCCGTTACGACCGGCTGCACCAGGCCCGGATGGTCCGTGCGATCGGCCATGCCTACTGGGGCATGCACTCCACGGCGATGCCGGTCCACGTTTTCCTGGACATTGCCGGCGAAACCCCGCTCACCGTCCTCCACCGGCTCCGCGATCTGCCCCACCTCCAGCTCCTGGCACAGATCTCCGGCGACGCCCCCCTCTACGTCGTCATCCACGCCCCGTCCGAGGCCGCCACCAGCGAGGCGATCGACCGGCTGTACTCCGTCCCCGGCGTCCGCCGCGTCAACGCCCTGCCGGCCCTCAGCACCCTGCGCCGGGGCATGACCTGGGACCCCCAGTTCCTCACCGACACCGAACGCGCCGACCTCCTGACGCTCACCGGCGCCCGCCGGGAGGGCACCGCGACCGCGACACCCCCCGCCAAGCCGCTCACCGAGGCCGAACGCACCGTCGTCGCCCAGCTCATCCAGGACAGCCGCGCATCCGCCGCGAGCATCGCCCGAGCGGCCGGCCTGGCCACCTCTACCGCGCACCGCGTCGTCCGCCGGGTCCTCGACGAGGGATGGGTCAAACCGCGCCTGGAGATGGTGTCGGAATGGCTCGGCTTCCAGACCACCTTCCTGCTCCGCCTGCGAGTGGCCCCGGGCGGCACACCCGACGTCATGCGCCGCATCGACCAGCTCCCCCAGACCCGGCTCGCCGCCCACGTCGCCAGCGACATGTCCGTCCTCGTCATGGGCCTGGTCACCGACCGCGCCGCCCTGGCGCTCTTCATCGACCACGAACTGGCCAAGATCCCCGGCATCCTCGCCGTCAGCGTCGACATCATGCTCGCCGAACCGCGCCGCTATTGGCTGGACCGTGACCTGACCTCCGGCCTCGGCACATTCCACGCACCGACGCTGCTCTGAAGCCACCGCGGCGCGGGCTGACGGACGCGCCGGGCTCCGGGGCGACCACCCCGGGGCGGCCCGGCCGGGCCCACTCTCCCGGCCAACCGGTCATGCGCAACGCGCGCTGACCATTGACGCCCCACTCCCGCGCCGGCGCTGCGGATGCCTGGCAGTCCGCCCGCCCGGCGGCCCTGGGCATGCCCTGGGGCGCTGCGATTGGGGGCCATCCTCCTCATGCGCGGAGAGCACCTGCGCCATGCCCGCCTTCTCCTGCTCCCTGTCGGCTCACTCCGCTCTGGCGGAGGGGGCGGCCAGTGCCGCCCTGATCGGCACTGCCCGCCTGCACAGCCGCTCCACATTTCTACCGCGTGCCTGGCTCCTTGACTTGGTACAGCTCGGGCACGGAGACCTTGATCGGCTCTTGCGTGGTCCGTGCGATCACGACGACCGCGGGCTCGTTCGGGTCGGGATTCTCCTCGCGGTGCGGGACGAACGGAGGGACGAGCAAGAAGTCGCCAGGATCGGCGGAGATCCGTACCTCTTGTATGCCGTCGTGGAAGACGAACACGGGGTGGCCGCTGACCACGTAGATCCCCGCCTCGGACTCGCCGTGATGGTGGTTGTCCGTTGCACTCAACGGCGCATTCTCCACCAGGCCCATCCAGAGCTTCTTCGAGCCGACTGTGCCGCCACTGATGGCGGCATGGCCGTCCAACTCGCCAGCTCGAACGTGATGGACGCGGTTGCCCGGCCGCCCGTTGCCGTCCGTGCTCAGTGCGGATCCGACGTCTTCGTGGGTGGTCATGATGTGGCCTCCTGATTGTTGTCGACGACCTTTGACCGAACATCAGGCTGCGACCACCGCGCCCAGGCCGCAACTATTGTTGCTGTAATGGCAATGCGCGCTTCCGGGGCGAAGGCGCCCCTCGTTGGAGACGGGACGCTCCTGGCCTGGAGGTGTACTGACGCGCAAACTTGACGACTCATCAGCTTGCCCTGCTCTTCGGAGTCTCGGCCGCTTCTTGCCGGCAACCGCGACGGCTGCACAACCTCGCATCCAGCAACGAGCAACGAGCACCGTGCATCTCAGAGTGCGCGGAGAACGCGGGAGGAAAGGTGCAGGCCCTGCGGAGCGGGCCACTGCTCCCGCCGCGGTGCCAGGTGGTTCACTCGGGCCTGTGACCCTCGGCGGGGGTCGAAGCCCGTCTGCGAGCTCGATAGGCCGCAGCCTTGACGCGGTTGCCGCACTCGTCCATCCCGCACCAGGTGCGCCGGACTCCGCGCGAGCGGTCGAGATAGATGCGGGTGCTGCGTTACTGAATTCGGCTTGTCAGGGTGACGTGTGGGTATCGAGGGCGAGGCCGGTTCGGTGATGAAACCGTGCGTGTGCGGCGCCCGACCGGTGGGGCGTGGTGCTCGTGTCGCCTGCCGTTCAGGCTTGGAAGGAGTGCAGGTTGGCCGCGGCGAGGGTTTGCTCCGCGTCGTGTGCCTCGAAGGTGCTCATGCGCTGGAATCCGAGGCAGGCAGCGAGCTTGAGAGAACGCTCGTTGGCTGTCTGGGTCACTACCAGGACCGGCTGGTCAGGCAGTTCACCGGCGGCGGCGCGCAACGCGGCCGTGGCAGCCTCGAACGCCAGCCCCGCGCCCCAAGCCTCGCGTCGTAGCAGGTAGGTCAGCTCCAGTTCGCCACCCTCCTCGGTGACGTGCCCGGGAAGGTCGGCGGAGCGTCGGTCGAGGATGAGCGTCCCGAAGAGCCGGTCGGTCGTCTTGTCGGCGATGACAAACGTGCCGGGACTGTTGGTGATGCTCGTGGTACCGATCGCATCGAGATACTGTTCGACAGCGCTTCGGGGCCTTGGACCGCCGAGGTATTGCCGGACCTGTGCATCGGTCTGAAGTTCGATGAGTCCGTCGCGGTCGGTGTCGTGTGCTTTGCGCAGCCGGAGTCGATCCGAGGTGATCTCCGTGGCGGACAACGTGGGCGATGGGTTCATGGGATCCATCCTGGCTGAGAGACTGCCGTTCAGCCGGGGCATTCCCCGATTCCGGGCACCTTCGACCCGATACGGCTGAGTGGTGGCCGCTTGACCTGCCGGATGGCCTGACGACTGAAGCGGCACGCATGCCCCGCCCCCCCGGGACCATTCCGAACTGAAGGAGGCCACCCATCAGTCAGCTCACCACCCGTCGTGAGCACGCCGTCGCCGCCATCGGCCGGGGGCTGGGCGCCGTGCCCGCACCCGGCCTGGTCATGGGCGGCGTGCTCGGCCTTCAGTGCGGGGCCGCCCTCACCACCCGGCTCTACCCCGCCGTGGGCCCGGCGGGAGTGGTGACCCTGCGCCTGTGCATCGCCGCCGTCATCCTCACCGCCCTGTGGCGCCCCGGACTGCGTTGGGACCGGACTACGTTCGGCATCGCGGCCACCGCCGGAACCCTGCTCACCGTCCACCACCTCAGCTACTACGAAGCGGTCGACCGCCTCCCCCTGGGCGCGGCCACCACCATGGAGTTCCTCGGCCCCTTCGCCATCGCACTGTTCGGCGCCCGCCGGACCGTCGATCTTCTGTGGGCCTGCCTGGCCACCGCCGGCGTCGTGTTGCTCAGCCACTCCGGCATCCCGCTCGACGCAGCGGGACTCGCCTGTGGCGCCCTCGCAGGATGCTGCTGGGGCGGCTACATCCTCGTCGGCAAACGACTCGCCGAACACGTCCCCGACGGCCGCGGTCTGGCCCTCGCCGTGGCCTGGGGTTCCCTCCTCAGCCTCCCGTACGGCATCGCCCAGTCAGGCACCAAGCTCGTAGCCCCCGCCACCCTCGGCCTGGCCGCCATCGTCGCCATCCTCTCCAGCGTCCTCCCGTACACCTTTCACCTCGAAGCACTCCGCCGCCTGCCACCCCGCACCTTCGGCGTGCTCACCAGCCTCGAACCCGCCGTCGGAGCCCTCCTCGGCCTCCTCGTCCTCGGCCAGCACCTGGCCGTCCCCCAATGGGCCGGCGTCCTCGCCGTAGCCCTCGCCTCTATCGGTGCCACCCGTACTCCGAACGGCGCCGCCGAGTCGGCCCCGGAGAGTACCTCCGAGGAAGAGGGGGCAGCCCGGGAGCAAGCGTCAGCCCGTGTCACGTAGAGCACCAGCAGTCCGTGACTCGTCGTACCCGGCCGGCTGTTGTCGGGCAGGGGGCCATGTGGCTCGGCGGTGGGGGAGCGGCGCAGCGCACTCCGGCAGGCCTTCCGCGCCGTCCGGGCGTACGAGACAAAGTCCTTGCTGATCGGACGCATCCCCTAGGGTCGGCCGTATGAAGCTGTCTCTGCGAGAACGAGAGCACTTTCTGGCGGAACCGCATATCGGTGCCTTGTCGGTGATGGAACGGCCGGACCGCGCACCGCTCACGGTTCCCATCTGGTACCACTACACGCCTGGTGGCGAACTGTGGGTGCGTACCGGGCCTGATTCTCGGAAGGCGCGCGCGATTCGGTCTGCGGGGCGTTTCAGTCTGATGGTGCAGCGGACCGAGCCGACGGTGCGCTACGTATCGGTGGAAGGCCCGGTGACCAGAACGACGCCAGATAGTCGTCAGCAATCCTGGGAGATGGCTGAGCGGTACCTCCCGCAGGACAAGGTCGCCGAGTTCGTCGCATACGACCAGACACAGCTCGGGGAGCACATCGCCCTCTACATGCAGCCGGAACACTGGGTATCGGCCGACCTGGGAGCCTTCTGACGAAAGGTCATGGCGTCCCGCCCAGGGCAATCACCGAACGTCCAAGCCTCCCAAGCTCATGGATGGGTGGTGCACAAGCCCCTCCTGAGGGCTACCGAGCCGGTTGGGGCGGTTCTTGTCGCGCTGGGCGAAGATGCCGACCAGGGGCCAGGCGGTGTTGCCGCGCGGGTGCCGGGCCCCGGTCTGGATCTTGTCGGTGGGGACGCGGTCGAAGTGGTAGACGATTTCCAGGTGGGAGAAGGCGTCCAGGCCCGCCACCGCCTCCGGGCGGTACTGGCCGGCGTCCAGGCGGATGATCGCGGTCTCCTTGCCCCAGTCGTTGTCGCGGACCTCCGCCCGCCCGCCGACCACCCGGCCCACCGGCACCGAAACCACCGCGGCAGGAGTGCTGTTCTCAGGCATGTGCAGTGCCTTTCATCCAAAACGTCGGCATCCAGTACGTCGGTATGCGTGACGTGCGTACCGCCCCAAAGGCGGTCCAGCCGCTAAAGGCTGCCCGTAGCCGAGGTCGGCGTCTCGGGCATACTGGCGCTGGTTGCCGCTGCGTTCCGGATCCAGGACAGGGGCTTGAGTGCTTGAGCTGCGCTGTGAAGTGGTTCGCTGGGTCAATGACGAGCCGTTTCCGGGCAGTGTCGAGGTTCAGTTCGTTGACGCTGAGGGACAACGCTGGTCCTTGATCGACAAGAGCCCCATCTTCGCGGAGTCCGATGAGCTGACCCTCGACTCGGTCTACTGGCCGTGATCACAGCGGTTGTCCGCCGTCTCTCGCTCGCGTGCGGGTGAACCACGACGCCACGCCCTCGCACCGAACGAAAATGGACGATTGTGCCCGCTATTGTCAGTTCTTGTGCCGTTGAGTTGTGCGTTTGTGAACCTCAAGCCCGGCGTCGGAAAGACGACGAGTGCTGTGTGGCTGGCCCATGCGCTTCATGAGTTGGGACTGTCGCCGCTGCTGGTCGACGGTGACCCGGCCTCTTCCGCGCTGCGCTGGAGCGAGCTGGCCGGTGGCTTTCCGTTTCCGGTGATCGCTCTGCCGGTGGGCGACGTCCACCGTCGCGTGAATGACTTCCTCGGCAACCGGCAGGCCGTCGTGCTCGATGCGCCCCAGATGGAGGACCATCCCCGCATTACCCGCAGCATCATGAGGTACGCCGGTGAGTGGATCGTGCCCGTGACTCCCGCCCCCATCGAACTGGACCGGATGGCACCCATCCTCGGCGAGATGGCGGATGTGCAGTCCCTGCGTGCCGAGCCGGCCCGCACGGCGGTCCTGCTCAATCGCACCAACCGTCCCGATGCCACGCGCACCGGGCCCGACGCCGACGCTCGCGAGGCACTCACCGAGCGGGGTTTCGAGGTGCTGGACACCCAGATCGCGCGGCTCGACCTGTACGCCCAATCCTTCGGGAACTCGGTCCAGGCCAAGGGTTCGGCGTATATGGAGTTCGCGGAGGAACTGATCGAGCGTCAGGGAGAGGCATGAGCCAGCGCAGGGAAAACTACCGTGCAGCATTGCGGCGCGAGCAGGACGACGGTTCCGGACCCCGTTCCGCCAAGGTCACCACGCTGCAGAGCAGGTACATCCGGGTGACCGTCGAGGTGGATCCCGACCTTCAAGGCGATCTGGCGCGATGGGTGACATGGCCGGTCTCCTCGGTAGTAGTCGCCGGCGCGACCGTCCTGCGTACCCTGGTCGACACTGTCGGCAGGGTGTCCCGGCCCGGAGACTAGGCTGATTCGCCCTGCCATTGCATGCGTTGATGACAGTGCACGGACCGGGCTGAGGCCGGCCACCGCATCGCCCGCACCATCGGCATCGAATTCCCCCGCGAGGTCACGGCTGCCTCTGGGGCGCCGGCCAGGGCCCCATGGAACGGGCCTGTCGGTTCGTCCGCTACGGGTGCGGGGGGCGCGCCTCGATCCGGTAGTCGAAGGCGGCGCCGCCGACGCCGACCTGGGTCACTCCGCCGTCGACGGTGAGGACGGCCCCGTTGACGTAGGACGAGGCGGGGGACAGCAGCCAGTCGATCGCCTCGGCGACCTCCTCCGGATCGCCCGGACGCCGGGCGGGATTCAGCCGGTTCGCCTCCTCGTATGCCTGCTCGGCGCCGCCCGCCAGCCCCGCCTCCGCCGCGAACCGGGCCATCCGCTGGTCGGCCATCTCCGTACGCACCCAGCCCGGGCACACCGTGTTTGCCCGCAGCCCCTGCGGCCCGTAGTCGACGGCGAGGGAGCGGCAGAGGTGGAGCAGCCCCGCCTTGGACGTCGCGTAGGCGGCGTTGCCGATGCTGTTGCGGAGTGCGCCGACCGAGGCGACCGCGACCACCGTGCCGCGGGCCGCCAGCAGATGCGGCAGCGCGGCACGCAGCAGCAGGAACGGGCCGGTGAGGTTGGTCCGTATCAGCTCTTCCCAGTCCTCAACCTTGGTGTCGCCGACCGCGCCGCCCCGCCCGATTCCGGCGTTGAGCACCACACCGTCGAGTCTCCCGTAGGCCGTCACCGTCGCCTCGACGAGTTCGCGTACGGCTTCGGGGTCGGCGGCGTCGGAAGGGTGGGCCAGCGCTCCGGTCTCCTCGGCCACCCGGCGCAGTGGCTCGGGCCGCCGCCCGGAGATCACGACCTGGTGCCCGGCGGCGCGCAGCAGCCGGGCGGTGGCGGCCCCGATCCCCGTTCCCCCGCCCGTCACCAGGACAACACGCTGTTCCGACATGCTCGTTCGCCTCCGAAGGTGGTCAACTTCCGGTTCCCCGTACCGCGAGCATACGAAGTGCCGGCACTGCCGGGCCGGCCGGGCACAGCTACCGTCGGCACCACGGCAGGGTGCGGGGCGAGGAACGACCTCTCCAACGGCACCCTCCCGCCCCTATCGCCAAAGCCTCGCTCAGGGCCTGTAGTCGCCTGGCAGATCGCCGAGTGTCAGTAGGATCAGCGCTCTCAGGGGGAGTGCGATGCGCACATCAGGGCGGGGCGGCGCAGGGCAGAAGTACGCGCTGGCCTCGGACGAGGACGAGGCCGACTTCTGGGGCTTTGCCCGCGAGGCCGAGGGGTTGTTCACGCCGCTGTCGGACGAAGCGGGAGCGTTGCGCGATCGGTGAGGCCATCAATGGGCCTGGCGGGTACTTCGGCTGGAACTTTGACGCTCTGGACGACTGTCCGAGAGGCGGCTGGGGCGCCACCCCTCCGTTCACCTTGCACTGGGATTTCTCGGCCGAGGCCAGAGCACGGTTGGCAGAGCGCGTACCGACCGGCGAGGGCGACGTCGCGCTGTTCGACCTGCTCAAGGAAGTCTTCGAGGGCCGGGGTGTGAGCGTCATGCTCCGGTGATGGCTGGTCACCTCCGGGGACTTTCTGCTCAGCTCATTCCAGTACAACCATCACCGAGTGCCGTGGGTCACGTACCTCGCCCGGCTTCCCTGCCGGTCGCGATCCCCTGACTTTCGAAGTGTAGGAAGGACCCGCTGATGCACTTACGGCACTTGGTGCGCGCCCTGGCCGTCTCCCTGGCTCTCGGGGCGACACTGCTCACCACAGGAGGCACGGGGGTGGCGGCGGCCACGGCGCCCGGGTGGGAGCTGTCGCTTTCGGGCGACAGTGCGGCATCATCCCTGATGTCGGTCTCCGCGCCCGACGCGAATCATGCCTGGGCTGTCGGCCGAAAGGCCATGCGCGGCGTCATCATGCGGTGGGACGGGCGGAGCTGGCAGGCGGATACCACGCCGGGGCTGCCGGACGTCTGGCAGTGGTCGGCGGTGAGCGCTGTCTCTGCCGACGACGTGTGGGCGTACGGGGTGGGCAAGGGCGGCCAGGCTCTCGTGCACTATGACGGCGATCGCTGGAGCAGCGTGCCCACCGTGGGCGCCCTCGACAGATCCTGGCCGGAGGTTCCGCTCGACGCCGTCCCCGGGCGCCTGTTCAAGGGGGGAAAGGCCCTCTACACCTACGCCGACGGGGACTGGCAGACCTTCGAGTTGCCGTACCTCGTCGACATCAGGGACATCGATGCCTTGTCGGCGGACAATGCCTACGCGACCGGCATGCAGTACCCCGTGGACGACGGTCATCCCGTCGTCTACCACTGGGACGGCACGACCTGGACCCTTCTGCCGCAACCGCCCCTGAAGAAGAGCACGGATGCCGTGCAAATCGTTGCAGAGTCGCCTGCCAGTGTGTACGTCGGCGGCTGGGCCCAGGGAAAGCACGGCGCCCCGCCCATCCCCAGCGTCATGCGCTGGAACGGAGCCGCCTGGCAAAACATCACCGGCCCGCTCGCCGACATGTACCTCGATTCCCTCTCCTCCGATGGCGCGGGTGGTTTGTGGGCCACCGGGTCGGACAAGAGCACCCCCGAAGTGGGGTCCGAGCCCTTCATCTGGCACTACGACGGCGCGACGTGGACCAAGCAGGCTGGAGCACTGGCTCCGGACGCCGAGACCCGCTGGCCGTCTTACGCCTTCAACGACCTCGCGCCGGCCGGTGACTCCGGCGCCTTCTGGGCCGTCGGTTACTACCGAATGCCGATGGATGAGCACACTGACACGAAGGTCAACGCTCTGATCGAACGTTCCACAGCCCCGAAGGGCTGAGGCCGAGCCGCTCATCGAGCGCAGAGTGGGACACGCCTCGGGTGGTTGCCCGAGCGTGTCCCACCATCACTTCTGCCAGGGCCGCGCGGAGGAACTCGACGATCTCCGCGCGGGCATTCTCGGCCCGCTTCTCTCCGCCCGGCATGGCGAGGAACCCGTGCACCGCTCCGAGGTACTCGGTGCACCGCACAGTGATCCCGCCCGCCCGCAGCCCCCATACCTGCGGGAACCCGGCTCACCCAGCCCCCCCCGGCCATGACATGGCTCTACTTGCCGACGGCACCCCACCGACCCGCCGGCCGCGTCGCTTGACGAGGCGAGGGCGTACCCGCCAAAGCGCGACCACCTCATCTTCGGCCTTCGAGCGCTTTGTTACGCACGGTGCTCAGCGTGTTCTCGTAACGGTGCGGCCTGTGGTGCGCGACCATACGGACGCCGACACAGGATGGATCATCGGCGTCGTGCGTGAGGGTGGGTTCTCGTCGGCCGGTAGCCCGCGTTGACTGCCGCGGGTCTGGTCCTGCGGTGCCGGCCGGTGGGCGCCGTGGCGCGCTGTGAGCGCAGGTCGCCGCGTTCGACACCACGAGAAAACCAACGTCAAGAGCAAGCAGCCAGTAGCCAGTAGCCAGCAGAAGGAAACTTCGCGACAGGAAGAAGGACGGACGTGTCCGGCAGCGAAAGTGAGAACCCAGTAATCCCTTCCCCGTCCCCCACGCCGACGCGGCCCAGGACGAACCGGGACTGGTGGCCGAATCAGCTGGACCTGCAGATTCTCCATCAGCATTCGTCCCGGTCCAATCCGATGGACGAGGACTTCACCTACGCGGAAGAGTTCTCGACCCTCGACGTCGACGCGCTGAAGCGTGACGTGTTCGAGGTGATGAAGACGTCGCAGGACTGGTGGCCGGCCGACTACGGCCACTACGGGCCGCTCTTCATCCGGATGAGTTGGCACGCGGCGGGAACGTACCGGATCGCCGACGGCCGGGGCGGTGGCGGCGCCGGTGCTCAGCGCTTTGCGCCCCTCAACAGCTGGCCGGACAACGTGAGCCTCGACAAAGCGCGCCGTTTGCTCTGGCCGGTCAAGCAGAAGTACGGGCGGAAAATCTCCTGGGCCGACCTTCTGGTTTTCACTGGCAACTGTGCCATGGAGTCGATGGGGTTCCAGACGTTCGGGTTCGGCTTCGGGCGGGAGGACATCTGGGAACCCGAGGAAATCTTCTGGGGGTCCGAGGACACCTGGCTCGGAGATGAGCGCTACACCGGCGACAGGGAACTCACCGGTCCTTTCGGTGCCGTCCAGATGGGTCTGATCTACGTCAATCCGGAGGGGCCCAACGGCAACCCGGATCCGATGGCTGCCGCCAGGGACATCCGCGAGACATTCGGGCGGATGGCGATGAATGACGAGGAGACGGTGGCGCTCATCGTCGGCGGACACACGTTCGGCAAGTGCCATGGTGCGGTCGATCCCTCGTACATCGGCCCGGAGCCCGAGGCGGGTCCCCTTGAGCAGCAGGGCCTCGGCTGGCGGAACACGTACGGCAGCGGCAAGGGCGCCGACGCGCTCACCAGTGGGCTGGAGGGCGCGTGGACCTCCCAGCCGACGAAGTGGGACAACGAGTACCTGGACAACCTGTTCCGGTACGACTGGGAGCTGACGACGAGCCCCGCCGGGGCGAAGCAGTGGACTCCCAAGGATGCCGCGGCCCAGAACACCGTGCCGGATGCCCATGACCCGTCGAAGCGGCACGCTCCCATGATGCTGACGACGGACCTCGGGCTGAAGGTGGACCCGGTCTACGGACCGATCGCGAAGAGCTTCCACGAGAACCCGGACAAGCTCGCCGTCGCGTTCGCCAAGGCGTGGTACAAGCTGCTGCACCGCGACATGGGACCGCTCTCGCGCTACCTCGGCCCGTGGATTGCCGAGCCGCAGCTGTGGCAGGACCCCGTCCCCGAGGTCGATCACGAACTGGTCGCCGACGACGACATCGCTGACCTCAAGCGCAGGATCCGCGCCTCTGGGCTGTCCGTCTCCCAGCTGGTCACCACCGCTTGGGCGGCGGCGTCAAGCTTCCGCGGCACCGACAAGCGGGGCGGGGCCAACGGGGCACGGATTCGCCTCGCGCCGCAGAAGGACTGGGAGGTCAACGACCTGCCCGAGGTGGCCGAGGTATTGCAGACCCTCGACGAGATCCGGCAGGATTTCAACGGCTCACAGACCGGCGGACGGAAAGTGTCCCTCGCCGACCTGGTGGTCCTGGGCGGATGCGCGGCCGTCGAGCAGGCGGCGAAGAACGCGGGGCACGCCGTCACCGTCCCGTTCGCACCTGGGCGTACGGACGCCTCGCAGGAGCAGACCGACGTGGAGTCGTTCGCCGTGCTCGAACCCAGGGCGGACGGGTTCCGCAACTACCTCCGGGCGGGAGAGAAGCTGTCGCCGGAGACGCTCCTGCTGGACCGCGCCAGCCTGTTGACGCTGACCGCTCCCGAGATGACCGTGCTGATGGGCGGTATGCGCGCCCTGAACACCGGCTTCGCAGGAAGCTCCCATGGTGTCTTCACGCAGCGGCCGGAGACATTGACCAATGACTTCTTCGCCAACCTGCTCGACATGGGCACGGAGTGGAAGGCGTCGGCATCGGCTGAGAACGTCTTCGAAGGCCGGGATCGCGCCACGGGCGAGGTCAAGTGGACCGCCACCGCCGTCGACCTCATCTTCGGTTCGCACTCCCAGCTCCGAGCCGTCTCGGAGGTCTACGCGTCCCAGGACGCGGGCGAGAAGTTCGTACGCGACTTCGTGGCGGCCTGGGACAAGGTGATGAACCTCGATCGGTTCGACCTCGCCTGAGCCCGATGTCCCGGTCGGTCGGTCACAGCCATCGGCCGACCGGGACACCTCGGGGCAGACAACTCGCTGAGAAGACTATTCAGTGCAATGTCGACCATGGCCTATGACGGCGCCAAGTGGAGAGAGCGAGCGTCGTTCGCGCTCTTTTGAATGAACGCTGGGATCACTGGCCGGAGACCTTGTGGACGGTGGTGTCGTCGGGGTCGAGCCGTCGTCCGTCCGCGGACAGTACTTCCAGTGTGCGGAGGCGATGTCCGTGTTGGCGGTCGACCAACTGTGAGTGCGGCTCGTCGGGGGCGAAGAAGTTCTCTTCGCCCCATTGCCGCAGTGCCACGATGACGGGGAAGAGCGCTTTGCCCTTCGGAGTCAGTGCGTACTCGCGGTAGGCGCTGCCGTCCGAGGCGGGAACGGATTCGAGGACGCCGCCGGCGACCAGGGTTCGCAGCCGTGCGGTGAGGATGTTCTTCGCTACGCCGAGGCTGCGCTGGAACTCCCCGAAGCGCCGGCTTCCGTCGAAGGCGTCCCGCACGATCAGCAGGGACCACCAGTCGCCGATCGCGTCCACCGACCGGGCGACGGGGCATTCACTGTCGTCGAAGCGCGTCCTGGTCACCATGGCGTCCCTCCCCCACTCTCTTAACGGTTGCAACATGCTACCAAAATGCTTACCGTCACCAGTGGTAGCAAGTTGAAACCAGATGTGGGGGAGTGCTGATGCCCGGCAACGGTGAGGCTGTGACGCGACGGAGCGAAGCTCGAAGGGGGGAGCCTCACGAGGCCCGAAGCGGGGAGGGGCCCGGGGCCGTCCTGTCCCGAGGCGTCGTCATACTGTTCGCCGTCGCCTGCGGGGCCGCGGTGGCCAACGTCTACTTCTCGCAGCCGCTCCTGGTGACGATGGGACAGGACCTCGCCATGAGCCCGGCACTCGTCGGCAGCGTGGTCACCCTCACGCATGTCGGATACGGGCTGGGGCTCTTCTTCCTCGTGCCGCTGGGCGACGTGGCGGACCGCAGACGGCTCATCGTGGCCCAGTTGCTGCTCCTGGTGGTGGCACTGGTCGTGGTAGCCGCCGCCCGCACGGCGGCAATCCTGCTCGTGGGCATGGCCGCGATGGGGCTTCTCGCGGTCGTCACGCAGGCGCTGGTGGCCTTCGCGGCATCACTGGCCCCTCCCGCCGGGCGCGGACGGGTCGTCGGTCTGGTCACCAGCGGTGTCGTCATCGGAATCCTGCTCGCCCGCACCGCATCCGGCCTCCTGGCCGATCTCGCGGGCTGGCGCTCCGTCTACCTGGCCTCGGCGTCGCTCACCGCGCTACTCGCCCTGGTCCTGTACCGAGTGCTGCCGCGCCACAGCGACGCTCCGCCGACAACCCTGCGCTACGGACAGCTCCTGCGCTCCACGATCTCCCTGTTCGCACGGGAACGACTGCTGCGGCTCCGGGCCCTGTTCGGTCTGCTGATCTTCGCCGCCTTCAGCACCCTGTGGAGCAGCGTCGCGCTCCCACTCAGCGAGGCCCCGTACTTCCTGCCCCACAGCGCGATCGGGGCGCTGGGGCTGATCGGTGTCGCCGGAGCCCTGGCCGCGACCGTGGCGGGCCGCCTCAACGACCACGGACTCTCCGGGCGGACCACCGGCATCGCTCTGGCACTGCTCGCCGCGTCATGGCTGCCGTTGGCCTTCACCCGCAGCTCACTCTGGGCCCTGTTCGTCGGGGTGATCCTCCTCGACCTCGCCGTGCAGGCGGTCCATGTCACCAACCAGACCCTGATCTACGCGCTGCACCCGGGCGCGGGCAGCCGGCTGATCGGCGGATACATGGTCTTCTACTCGATCGGCAGCGCCACCGGCGCCATCACCGCGACCTCCCTCTACGCGGTGGCCGGCTGGGGCGCCGTATGCGCACTGGGCGCCGCGTTCAGCTGCCTAGGGCTCGTGCTGTGGGCGTTCACGCGACACAGCGTCCCGGACCCGGCCACCACCAAGATGCCTTCTCGCAGTGGAGGGTGAGCGTTCTCGTTGAACCGTGAGTGGCGGGCGCGCCGTAGGTCGGAGGGCTATCCGTGGTCTTGACGGGGAACGGCGCCAAGGGCATCGAACACGATGTTCGCCATGGCGCCGGCCATGCGCTGGTGGAATCGCCACAGGAACGGGTCGCGGGGTCTGGGTGCGCCGAAGTAGCCCTGGGGCGTGACCCGGCGGGCCTGCTCGCCACCCTTCCGCCATTCCGCCAGATCCTCGGCGTTCAGCCCCGTCGGCTTGAGTTGTGCCATGACGTCGTAGTTGACGATCTCGGGGAACCAGCGCATCATCAGGGCGCTTTCGATCTCTTCGGCGTGCACGCCGAGTTCGCCGGTCATCTCCAAGTCCTCGTACAGAGGCTGCATGGCGAAGGAGGCCAGAGCAGAGGTGGGGGCATCATCGCCCAGCCGGTCGGCGATGAAGTCGGGTTCGATGAGGACGACTCCGGTGTTGCCCTTCTCGTGCTGGTCCCGAACGACCTTCAGCAGCATGCGGTTATGCGCGATGTCGCCCTGATGGTTGATCACGAAGATGTGGCGGAACCCATCGGTGGCCAGGGAATCCAGGATGTCGGTGTGCAGCGCCACGGCGGTCTCGGACCTGATGCGGAAGGTTCCGGGGAAGGCCGCCGAGACCTGGTTGATCCCCCAGTACACCGGCGGTGCGATCAGCGCCTCCACCGTGTGCTGCTCGAGCTCACTCTTTACGAGCCTGCTCAATTGGTAGGCACCGTAGGCATCGGTGCCCAGTGGAAGGTGGGGCCCGTGTTGCTCGATGACACCGGTGGGTAACAGGACGCATGCCCCACGATCGGCCGCCGCTTCGACCTCTGGGTACGTAAGGTCAGCCATCGTCTCGGCGAAGACTGAATACCCGCCGTGCATAAGGTTCTCCCTCGATTGGTGTTTCGACCGACCTGAGTGGTCGAGCTCCACTGATGTTCGCGTGCACAGGAGACCGGGCACGAGGAGGGGCACCGACGGAGACCCCGGCGGCGGGTTGTGGGAACGTCACAAGACCGGCGTCCTCGGGGCTCGGTCGGTCGGTCCACGGGTTGCCGCGCCGCCGTCCTCCTCGCACATGACGCCGAGGAGGGCGGCGGCGCGGATCCGGTCCTGGTTCGTGGTTCAGTGCGGCCGCTTGCGGGTGGGGGCTTCGGCGGCGGTTTTGAGGTCGCGCAGCCAGGCTTCGAGGCCCTGGCGGAGGAGCTTGGCCGCGGTGGGAGCGTCGGCTTCGACCTCGGCGCCGGTGTGGGTCTCTTCGGTGCTCACGCGGACGCCGCCCTTGACCCTGGTGAAGCTCCACACGTGAACGCCGTCGATGCGCAGACCCTCGCCGACCGCGGGGCCGGTCCAGCGGATGCAGGAGTGGTGCTTGAGCTGTTCGACGGTCGAGGTGATCGCGAGGCTGGTGGCGGGGGTTGAGGGGTTGGGGGGTACGGGGGTCGTCCAGCGGAACGCCGAACCCTTGCGGAACGGGCCGTGGTCGAGGCGCTTCATCGTCGTGACGGCGTCCTGCCAGTACGGCCAGCGCTCCACGTCGGTCTGAAGTTTCCAGACGGTGTGCAGCGGGGCGTGGATCACGGTCTCGGTCCGGTAGCGGACGCGGGCGTGGGGGTCGACGCCTTCCCCTCGGCAGGTGAGGGACCTGGGGGCAGGGGAGGTGGTGGCTCCGGCTGGCGCGGCAGCGGTGCCGAGGGCCGCGATGGCGACCATCGGGATGGTGAACAGGGCGGTGCGGAGGCGGGTGTTGGGGCTGCCGGACAGGGCCGTCCAGCGCACCGCCCGGTCGCGAAGGGAACGGTGAGCGCTGACCAGCACGATCACGACCGGGAGAACCGCGAGCAAAGCGAACTGCCCGACCACCATGAGGGGGACGGCCCAGGAAGAGAGGGTCACCGGCAGCGGAGCGCGCCGGCCTGCGTGGGTCTGAGGTGATTCGGATGTGGTGGCCACGGGGGTACCCCTCGTCCGGTGGCGTGCGCGTCGCGTAGCCGTACTGCGCATTCCGCACGTATGGTTAGGCCTTCTTGGCTTCGTGAGGAGTTATAACCCATGGGATGTGAGGGGGCAACAGGTGCGTGATAGCCTCTAACGCAATCTGGAAGGTGTATCCAGTGGGTGGGGAAGGGGTCAGGCCGTGGTGAAGGCGGACGCGGAGACGGACACGAGGACCCCGAGGGAGCGCTATCGCGCCCAGGTGCGTGCAGAAATCATGGAGCGCGCCTGGGAACAGATCGCCACGGCGGGCGCGTCGGCACTCTCCCTCAACGCCATTGCCAAGCAGATGGGGATGAGTGGACCCGCGCTCTACCGCTACTTCGCCAGCCGCGACGAGCTGATCACCGAGCTCATCCGCGAGGCGTACCGGAGCCTCGCCGAGACCCTCCGCGCGGCCTCCACCACCGGCGCCGACCTGGCCGGACTCGCACACGCCCTGCGCGGCTGGGCCCTGGACGACCCTCAGCGGTACTTCCTCATCTACGGCACTCCCGTCCCCGGTTACCACGCGCCCGAGGACATCACCGGCATCGCCTCCGAGATCATGGGGACTCTGCTCGACGCGTGCACGGCGCTCGCTCCGGACGCCCCCGCGGCTCCGTTCAGTGCCCACCTCGAAGACCACCGCGACTGGGCCGACGGCCACCCCGCCCCGCCCGAGGCCCTCCACCGGGCCCTGACTTTCTGGGCCCGGCTGCACGGCGTGCTGTCCCTGGAACTCGCTGGCCACTTCACCAACATGGGCTTCGACCCCGCCCTGTTCTTCGCAGCCGAACTGGACGATCTGTTGGCGCATCGGGCCTGACGTCGCGGTGCACGGCCTGCTGGAAGCTCAGCCGTCTTGTCCCACGCTTCCGGCTTGGCCCGTCACCGCCGGGCGCACCTACCGGCCGGACCCGCTTGCCCCACCGTGCAAGCCATGCACCCCGTGCGTCCGCTCCGCGATCCAGCCCGCCATCGCCCGTACGCCGACACTGATGGCGCGCTCGTCCGGGGCGAAGCCGGAGTAGTGCGGGTAGCTGGTGGTGATGGGGGCGCCGGGGGCGCGGACGCCGAGGAAGGTGAACGTGCCGGGGACGCGGTTCAAATAGAGGGCGAAGTCCTCGCCGCTGAAGGGAGGGAAGGCGGCCTGGAGTTCGGTAACCGCATCCCGGCCGAGTGCGCGCCGCAGGTGGTGGGCGAGCACGCGGGCGTCGCGTTCCGGGCAGACCATGGCCGGGAACGGCTCGGCGGGGAAGCTCAGCCCGGCTCCCGGGTGCGACGTGGCCAGGCGCCGGACGTCCTGCCGTACTTCCAGGTACCGCTCCGGAGGCCAACAGCGGTAGGACACACTGACCGTGGTCTCCTGCGCTCGGGCCCGGACTGCCACGAACTCGGCCAGCGGCCCGTTCGGAGTCTGGGCGTCGGCGACGATCCGCTCAAGGTCCGCGGGAGTCTGCGGCAGCGCCACCGTTGCGAGTGCGCCGATCTCGGCGGCCAGTCGCCGCGCGACATCGGGCGCGTCCGGCCCGGAGGCAGTCACCTCCGCCTTGTCCTGTCCCGGCATCCCGAAGCCCGGGGTCACCGCGAACCGGCCGACGGGGAACGGCCCGCAGTGCAGCGCGTGAATCTCCGTCACGCGGGTGCGCTCCAGCACGCCCGTGCCGAGCAGCGCACGGGCTCCCGACAGGTTCTCCTCGGCAGGCTGGAAGAGGAACACCACCGTTCCCGCCAGTTGCCCGCGCAGCCGTGCCAGGACCTGGGCAACGCCGACGGCAACCGTGGTGTGGACATCATGCCCGCAGAGGTGGGCCGGTGCCGGACCGCCCCCAACGATGTCCTTGGGCGGTACCGCATCCATGTCCGCCCGATACGCGACGGTCCGGCCCGGACGTGAGCCCCGCAGGATGCCGACGACGCCATGGCCGCCCACCCTCGTGGTGACGGCCAGCCCGCCCGCCCGCAGCTCCCGGGCCACCACACCGGCGGTGCGCTGCTCCAGCCCCGGTCCCTCCGGATGCCGGTGGAGATCCCGCCGCAGTTCGATCAGCCCGTGGTTCAGGCGCGCCACCTCGGCGTCCACCGCCCGTTGCTCCACCGGCTGCCCCCGCCCGCCGGCGACGGCCCTCCCCGCAGCTCCCCACACGACTCCCGCACCGGCTCCCGCCGCACCGGCCAGTAACGTACGACGCGAGAGAGCGCGCTTCATGGAGCGGTCCACTGGTCCCCCTTTGTGATCCCTCAGGTGGCCTTCCGAAGTGCCTGACGGGCTGTCGGCTCCCGGCACTGTGTGTCGGGGTGCCGTCGCGGCCAGGTAAGCGGAAAACCCGTAGGGGACACGATTGCCGTACGTACATGCCGTTGCCTATCCGGCGGCCCACCGCCTGAGGGGTGGGGAGAACCTCAGGATTGGGCCGCCAAATGCAGATCGGTCAGACGGCCGTCGGGGCGACCCGCAGACGAACCGGCGGGCGACTAGGGGCCACGGCCACCCGCCAGACGCCCCCTGGGCCCCCTCTACGCGTCCTGCGGATACCAGCGCAGCTCGACGGTGTTGCCGTCCGGATCACTGACGTACAGGGACTGGCCCTCGCCACGGGCGCCAAAGCGCGGGCCGGGGCCGTCCACCACTGTGAACTCGCCCGAGTCGATGACCTCCTGCCAGTCGAGCGGCTCGACGACCAGGCAGAGGTGGTCGACATTGGAGCCCTCGCGGGGCCCCTGGATGAGGTCGATGATGGTCGTCGGGCTCACGCGCACGGAGGGGAAGGACACCGCGCCCGCGCGCCAGTCGTCCACCCGAACCGGCTCCAGAGCGAGCGGCCCGCAGTAGAAGGCGAGCGATCGCTCGATGTCGGCGACGTTCAGAACGAGGTGGTCGAAGCCGGTGACGCGCATGAGAGTTCCTCTGGGGCGTTCGGGCCCCTGGCAGGACCCATCGGATGGTTGTGCAAGGAACGTATAGCCCGGGTCAGCGGGGGCGCGATCGGCCGTTGGTCCTGGTCCGCGGGTACTGGTCCGCTTGGCGGAGGGGCGGGAGGCGCAGTGGCCCTTGGCGGGGACGGCTGGGGGCGCCTCGGGGCGCGGGCGGACCAGGACTTCTCCGGCCGCTCGTATGGGTCCATTTGGACTGCCGCAGGTCGGCTTGCGGCGTCGGAGCAAGCGATGCGCGAGCGTACCGACGGTCGCACTCCCCGGGACACCTGCCCTTTCCGAGGTACGGGAGCCGGGGGAAAGAGGCCGCATGGTTCAGGGGGCTGGTTGCGCGTCCGTCGGGTGGAGAAGATGGCAGTCCGACAGACAGGTGTGCTGCGCCATCTCCAGCCATCGGAGGCGGAATTGCTGTGGCGATCGATGCGTCCGTGGGCGGTGTTGGTCGGTGCGTCCGGAGGGGGCACCGCAGCAGCCTTGATGGGTGCCGCATGGCTGCCGTCCTGGGGTGCGGCGATGCTGGCGGCTGCCGGTGCCGCACTGGCGGGAGTGTTCACCGCTGATGCGCAGACGGTCATTTCGGAGCGGCGGCTGGCGAGGCAGCGAGCCAACGGCGCCGGGCTTGCCCTCACGGGACGGGCTGAACGGTGCGTTGTCGGGGAACTGAACGACCCCATGGCGCTCGGCATCCACCCGGCGGCTCCACATGGGGCGTCGTCCCCGTCCGACAGGCTGCCGCAGTTCGTGCGGCGTGACTGCTTACCTGCCTTGCTCGACAGGCTGCGACTCGGTGGGCTTGTGCTGATCGTCGGTGAGTCGACCGCAGGGAAATCTCGGCTCGCCTACGAGGCGATGCGCGCGGCGCTGCCCCAGCACGACGCGTTCGTCGTGAAGCCGGGCCATGACCTCCAGGCCGTGGCGGCCGAGGCGGCGAAGGTTCGTCGGTGCGTGCTGTGGTTCGACGAATTCGACCAGTTCCTCGGAGTGGGCGGACTGACGACCGACCTGGTGGGGGCCATGCTCGCCGGCACGGACCGGCACGTCGTCATGCTCGCATCGATGCGCAGCAAGGAGTACGACCGCTACGGTGCCCGGCAGCGCGAGGTCACCGATGCGGCGACCTGGCGCTCAGGCCGCGAAGTGCTGCTCATGGCTGCTGAACCCCTTCGGCTGGAGCGGTTGTGGACGCCGGGCGAGGTGGCACGCGCCAGGTCGGCGGCGGCCGACCCGCGGGTGGCCCGGGCGGCTCACGGCACCGGCAACCGATTCGGTGTAGCCGAGTTGTTGGCCGCGGGGCCGGAGCTGGTGAACGACTGGCGGCATGCGTGGCAGCCGGGAACGCATCCTCGCGGTGCTGCCTTGGTGTCTGCGGCGATCGACTGCCGGCGCATGGGACTGCACCGCCCGGTCAGCAGGGATCTGCTGATGGAACTGCATACGCACTATCTAGCCGAGCGAGGGGGCTTGACCCTGCGGCCGGAGCCGGTCGAGTCGGCCTTTGCCTGGGCGACGTCCGCGGTGCAGGGTGCCAGCAGTTTGCTCGTTCCGCAGACAGGGGGCTATCTCGCCTTTGACTACTTGATCGACTTGCCCGAGCTGGCGTCCGTCCCCGAGCCGAGCTGGCAGACCCTGTTGGAGTGGACGTCACCGGAGGACAGCGTGGACATCGGCTGGGCCGCTGTCGATCTGATGCGGCCGCTCGTCGCCCTCAGCGCCTTCGAGGCGGGGCGTCGGCATGGCCTTGCCGATGCGGACTACGCCCATGCCATCGCTCTGGGCAATGCCGGACGTCCGGCTGAGGCCGTGCAACGCTTGCGGGCTCTGCTTGAGGAGCGTCGCGCCGCATGGGGGGATGACCACCCCCTCACCCTGAACACTTGGCACGACATCGCCCGCTATCTGGCAGAGGCGGGCCATCCCGGCCAGGCGATCGACGTGCTGGTACGGGTGATCGGTGACCGGACGCGGATTCTGGGGCCCGGGCATGAGCAGACCCTCGCCGCCCGGAGCGCGCGGGCCCGGTTTGCGAGCGTCGCCGGTGACCATGAGGGCGCGGTCCACCAGTTTCATGAGGTGCTGCCCGATATGGAGGACGTGCTCGGCCCCCAGCACTTGGAGGTGTGGCTCACCCGGCAGGATCTCGCCCGGGCTCTGGGGCGTGCGGGCCGCTCCGCCGAAGGCCTCGCGCTGACCCGCCGCGTACACGCGGCCCTCGTCGAGGCATTGGGCATCGCCCACCCCTGGGCCCTGAGCAGCCGTTATGAGGAGGCCGTGCTGACCGGTCGGACCGGCCGTCCTGCAGAAGCCGTTGAGCTGCTCCGTGCCGTCTTGGGGGATCAGCAACGCGTCCTCGGATTGCACTCACGCACGCTGAGCACCCGTTACCAGCTCGGCAGGTTCCTGGCATTGGACGGACATCTCGAGGAGGGACTCCGCGTCCTGGACGAGGCGATCACCGACCAAAGCAGGTTCCACGGCCCCGACCACCCCCGAACCCTCGCCTCCTGCCGCGAGCGCGCCAACGTCCGTGAGGCACTGGCTGAGCGGACCAATGGGTCATGACCGTAGTGAGTGAATCTGGCTTCGGCCCCGGGCCAACAAGCACCCGGGGCCGAAGCTCTCACTCAGTGGACGGTCAGGTCAGGTGCGAGGCCTTGGTGCTGGAGGTGTGGGCTTCGTGGTCGCCTTGGTGGTGCAGGCGCCTGAGGCGCAGGTGGTGAGCCAGGAGTCGAAGTCGGTGTCGTAGCGGGTGCCGATGTCGGTGTTGTAGACGGCGTAGCCGCCGGTGTAGTCGCCGGTGCGGAAGTGGTCCAGCATGGTGGCGATGTCCTGGGGGTGCTTCTCGAACATGTAGCGGACCGCGAGGTAGCCCCAGGGGTAGGTGCGGGTGACGTCGCTGTTGTCGTAGGTGCTCTGGAAGAGCGTGCTCAGCTTGTAGGTGTGTTTGCCGGCCTCGGTGACCGCTTGGGTGTTGGTGATTTTGCGGTAGCTGTACGAGATGTACTCGCCGAGGCCCTCGATCCACCAGATGTCCGGGACCGATGTCTGCTGGCCGAAGTCGCCCTTCATGTCGTCACGGGCGTCCAGGTAGTGCGTGTACTCGTGGTTGAGGTTCCAGATCCGGGCCGGGAAGCCGTTGTCGTCGCTCCGCTGGTACATGATCGACATGGGCTTGTTGTCGGGCTTGGTGGGGTCCCCGATCATGGTGATGCCGCCGTTGTTGGTGTCGACGCCGAAGATGGCCCCGGCGTAGGTCTGGTAGTCCTTGCGGCTGCCGAATACGACGAGGTCGATGGTCGATTCGTACTGGCCGGGGATCGGGCCGTTGTTCTTCACCAGGTTCTGTACGTACGGGCCCTGGGCCAGGACGCTGGCGCAGGTGGTGTCGAGTTCCTCGGGTGTGAGGGACTGTGCCTTGACGGTGTGGGTCGCGTCGCAGCTGTGGGTGGTCGGCAGGGCCGCCTTGGTCAGCTGGTCGGACAGGTCGCAGACGCCGAGGTACGAGCAGTTGGCTTTGTCGTAGGCGTCGGCCTGGGAAGCGACGGTGACCCACAGGGGCGCGGTCGGACCGGAGATCTTCGAGGCGTCCAGCAGGCCCTTCATGAGGGGCCGGACCTTCTCCTGGAGCGCGGCGTGTTCGACGTACCGGGCGACATTCATCCCGGCGTTGGAGTCGAGGTAGGAGTTGTCGGTGCCCAGCATGTCCAGGTGGTCGAGGGCGAAGGTGTTGAGGGTGTCGATGATGCTGGGATCGGCCGTGACCGCCTTGACGTAGTCGGGGTTCCAGTTCCCGCGCCAGAGTGGGGTGTAGACGTCGTTGACCGCGGCCAGCATGCTGGGGATGTCGTTGTAGGAGCTGTTGTACGCGCTCAGCACCTGCTTGTAGGTGGTCAGGTAGCGGCCCTGCTCGTTGGCGCTGTCCGAGAGGATGACGACCTCGCCCAGGACGTCGCCGTTGTCCGAAGTGACCTCCTTGGAGTGCGAGTTGGCGAAGAACGCGTCCAGGCCGCCCCGGGAGGCCGTCGCCAGGGTCGGGCCGTAATCGCCGACGTCGTCCGGGTGGTTGGACTGCACGTAATAGCCCGCGCGCAGGAACAGCACGAGCTGCCAGGCGTGCTCCGAGTTGTTACCGGGATACGTGGTCGCCCTGCCCTGGAAGGCGTTGGCCACGGTGACCATCTGGTCCTCGCGGAAGACGTTGTACCCGTCCTTGCCGCTGACGCTGAACAGGGTGTTGACGCAGTCCGTGGTCGAGGCCTCGATGAAGGTGACCAGTTCGGGGCCGGTCCGGCTGCCGAAGTCGGACGGGCTGCACGCCGCCGCACCGTGGTCCGAGCCCTTCCGGTCGCCCGCCGCAGTCGAAGAAGTGGGGGGACTCTTCGCGCTGAGCGGGGGCAGTTGGGCGATGCCGCGCGGACGGCCCTGAAGCGCGGACCTTTCGTTCGCGCCGACTGTCGGGCCGGTCGGTGGTACGGGGTGGGAGGCGGCCCGGGACGTGGGGATGGGCCGGTCGGCGGTCGGCGGGTGTGGGGCCGCCAGTGCCGGTGAGGCCAGCAGACCGACGGTGGCGAGGCAGGCGGCCAGGCCGCCGGCCGCACATCTGGGCAGGGGGAAGCGGTAGCGCATCCATGCTCCTTCGTGGACAGATGCGCCTCGGGATCGAGCTGAGGCGTGAGTGGCACCTTCTCAGCGCACACCGACCGCGACAATAAGGTGTGACATAGCACCTGGGGTGGGTTCGTCATAACATCCGGGGGAGGGAGGCCTTGCTGGCCGATTGCCTTCAACCGCCGCTCGGTGGCGGCTTGTTGCGCTTCGCCGACCGGGTGCGCGACCAAGCCCTACGGTCTGGTCACGCTCCAGGTTCGGGAGGCCCAGGTCCGGAAGTGGGGGGACTGGGCGATGAGTGCCCGGTAGGCCGCGGCGGCGGAGCCGAAGAGGGTGTCGGCGAGCTCGTCGGCGGCGCTTTCGCGGCGCCAGGCCAGCACATAGCGGCACCACAGGGGAGTGCCGACCAGCGGTTTGACGAGGACGTCGGGGATCGGCCGGAGGGTGGCCTGCACGATGGAGACGCCGATGCCTTCGGCGATCATGTTCTGTAACTGCTGCTGGTCGCCCAGGAATTCATGGACCGCCGCCGGGGTGAATCCGGCCGCCCGGCACGCCGCGTAGAACACTCCCGGCCAGCCGGCCCCGTCGTCCGGAGTCAGAAACCATGCGTCGTCGGCCAGGTCGGCGAGCGTCACCTCGGGGCAGTGCCGGAGCCGGTGGCCGGCCGGCAGAGCGACGAAGGACGGCTCGGTGACGATCCCGCGGTGGGTGACGGTGGCTGAGTGGCGTAGTTCCCGGCCGGGGTAGTCCGCGGCGATCGCGGCGTCCACCTCGCCGTGTTCCAGCATCTCGACGATCTCCGAGGAGGGATAGACGCTGCTCACGGTCAGCGCGAGTTCAGGCAGTTGGTTGCGGAGGCGGATGAGCATGCCGGCCAGGACCGGCGAGTTGGTCGCGGCCAGGCGGAGGGGGCGGCGGGTTCTCGTACCGTCCGGGGCGGGGCGGCGGCCGATCGCCGCGGCGCGGGCCAGTACGTCACGGGCCTGTGCCAGGACCTCCGTGCCGTACCGCGTCAGTTCCACACCCGAGGTATTCCGGACGAATAGCGGATGGCCGAAGTGCCCCTCTATGCGCTGAAGTTGGGTACTCATGGCCGGTTGTGAGTACCCCAGGTCCGAGGCGGCCCGGCCCACGCTCCCGGCGTCGGCGATCGCACACAGCACCCTCAGGTGCCGAAGCTCCAACTCCATGCCCGCACTCCTCCCGTCCGCGCGGCTGCTGTCCGGGCCGTCCCGTGCCATCACGGGGCGGTGCCGGGCGCGCGGCCCTCGTCCGACTGTTCGACGTGGAAGCCCACCTCATCGTTCTCCGGCCGCTCGCGCCAGAGCCGGGAGCGTCTTCGCGACGGCGGAGATCCTGGCGGAGACCTGGAAGCGGACGCGGTGCACGCGCGACGCCAAGGGGCGGCCCGCGTCTGCGAGCCGCCCCTTGGATGGTGCTTTCCCTTTATTGCCGCGTTAGTTCGCGGTGCGTCAGTTAGTGGTGTGTGCTGGGCCCGTGGTGAGTCAGTCGGTGTTCAGCGCCCGTGGGGCCTCGATCAGGGCCTTTTTACCGTCCGGGCCGGTGATCACGAGCCGTGGCAGCCAGGGCCCCTTGTGGTCGTAGGCGTGGGTGACGGCCGCCTCGTCCGTCTCCCGCTGGGTGCCGTCGCCGAAGTACCAGTGGTAGCGGTATCCGGTGGCGGGTGCCTTGCCGTCCACCGTGACCGACAGGGGGACCTCACTGCCGACGTGCGTATGCTCGGGGGCCTTCAGCTGGGCCCGGGGGCCCTGCCGGGGGAGGTGGAACCACTCGCGCAGGCTCGGGTTGAGGAGGAAGGACTCGGCGTACTGCCGGGCGCCCTCGATGTCGGGATGGCCGACGGCCGCGCTCAGACACTGCACCGGAGTGGCGCTGAGCTCGGGGCAGGCCCGTGTGCGCAGCGGGAACGCCGGGTCGGTCACCGGGGTGCCCCAGACCTTGGAGTCCGGGGTGAGCACGGCGTTGTCCACGGTGAAGAGTCCGTCGGCCGCCGTCGCGTACGGGCCGTCCGAGGACTTCTTGTTAGCGGCGGTCGCGGCCTGCCGGTAGGCCGCGTTGGCCAGTTGGGTGTACTGCTCGTAGCGCTCGGACACCCTGCCGAGGGCGCCCTTGCAGGAGAGCAGCCGCGCCGCGGTGATGCCCGGGACCGAGCAGCGCTTCAGCGGGACCGGGGAACTGCTGCGGCTCAGCGCGTAGTAGAAGTCGGCCACGAGCACCTTCGGGTGTCCCGGCAGGGAGTGGGCCTTCTCGATGGCCGCCTGCATGCCGCGTCCGCCGTAGCCGACCTTCGCACCGCTGAAGTACGGCACGTCCTTCGCCGGGTTCTCCGGGGCAGCGCCGACGCCGGAGCACTCCCGCTTGACCGCCTCGGGCAGGTTTTCCGAGCCGGGGGTGATACCGACGCCGATGCCGAAGAAGGGGTCGAGGTCGTTGATGCACCCGTTGATGACGACCAGATCCAGGCCGTAGCCGCCCGCCCGTGCCTGCGCGCCCGCCTTCTCCAACTGGCAGAACACATCCGGCATTTGCTGGGTGACCTCGCCGAACTCCATCTCCCCGTCGCCGTCCGGATCCTGCTTCTCCGTGGTGCGCAGACAGGCCGCGTCCTTGTTGCCCGCGGGCAGCTCGGGTGCGTCGAGCACCGCGCCGGAGATCGAGTAGTCCAGCTGCTGATGGCCCCGGCCGGTCTCCCGGCCGAGCGTCTGGCCCGTCAGATAGGGGAACTTCTGGTCGTGGTCCAGGCCCTGCCCCCAGACCACCGAGTCACCGACGGAGGCCACCCGTACCGGGTCGCATCCGCGGCGTAGGGTGTCCCGCCATACCTTGCCGTAGCGGCCGGGCTTTTCGTCCTCGGAGGAGGCGGCGGTACGGGCGTCGATCTGCAATGCGGTCTCGGTTGCCGGCACCTGGTCGAAGGGGATGTCGAACTTCGCTGTGCCGACGTCGGTGGTCATGGCGACGCGCCCGCCGGCCAGCTGCTTTGCCCCGGCGCGTACCCGCCACTCCACGGTCGCTCCGGCCTTCGCCGCGGCGGGGTCGTAGACCTGTACCCGGCCGTGCACGGGGCCGCTGCACACCGGGTTCGGGGTCATATCCACGTCGAGGACGAGGGGGAATGCCGATCCCGGCAGAGCACTGGCCTGTGCCACGGCGGGGTGTCCGCCGAGGAGCTGGCCGAGGAGCACGGCGACCGCGCCGACCGCCGCGAAACGCCTCGCCGCCCGTGAGCGAGGGGCCCGAGGGGCCACCCCCGGCCCGCTCGGGACGGGGCTCGCGCCGGTTCCCGTCCGTTGTCGCACAGCCCGCCACGACCACGCTAACTTCACGCCAACACCCCTGATTTCGCCGTCATTTCGGTGCGTGCGGAATCAGCTGGATTCCGCATCGGTAGGGATCATGACAGTCGGGAGGGCGGCGTGGTCCGCGGGCGGGGTGCCGTACCGAGTGAAACTGATCACTTACCGGTAGTTATGGGGCTGGGGATGGGCGTGGCGGAGCCGGGAGTCAGCCCGCCACGGTGTTTTCCGCGCGGGACAGGGCGACTTCGAGTACGACCAGCAGGGCGTCCCGGACCGAGCCCGTGTTGCGGGCGTCGAAGACGACCAGCGGGACGTGGTCGGAGACGTCCAGTGCCCAGCGCACCTCATCGAGGTTGTGGTGGACCTCGCCGTCGAACGCGTTGACGGCGACGGCGAAGGGGATGCCCTTGTGCTCGAAGTAGTCGACCGCGGCGTAACAGTCGTCCAGGCGGCGGGTGTCCACGATGACCAGACCGCCGAGCGCGCCCTCGACCACGTCGTCCCACATGAACCCGAAGCGGTCCTGGCCCGGCGTGCCGAACAGATAGAGCTTCAGCGTCGGGTCGATGGTGATGCAGCCGAAGTCCATGGCGACCGTGGTGGTGGTCTTGCCGGGGGTGTGGGTGAGATCGTCCACGCCGGCCGCGACCTCGGTGATGGCGGCCTCCGTGGTCAGCGGCCGGATCTCGGAGATCGCGCCGACGGCCGTGGTCTTGCCGACGCCGAAGCCGCCGGCGATGACCAGCTTGACCGGTACCGGCGGCTGTTCAACCGCTGTCACGGAGTGT